>ERZ827440.1897-NODE-1897-length-20667-cov-43.050747_pt1 | contig 20667 bp, 23 predicted proteins | sample MGYA00519774_ERZ827440 | MGnify/ENA primary metagenome ERZ827440 (study PRJEB31778, sample SAMEA3449302) | human gut metagenome | biome: human gut; feature: human-associated habitat; material: faeces | place: United Kingdom | collected 2010/2012 ... | reverse complement strand
ACCAGAAAGTGTCGCGAAAGGCAACGGGAATATCCAGATGTTGGCATAACAAATCTGTGTGGGAGGTATAAGGGGAAGTTATGGCTGGTATTTTTTTGCTTGTCCGGACATAGGCTTGTCTGAAAGGCGGTGGGGCTTGTGAAATGGCGGCGGGGCGCGGCGGCGGTGTGCGGGGCGTTCGTGCTGTGGCTGGCGGCGGTGTGCGCGGGGAGCCAGGACCTGCGGGCGGCGGCACAGGCGGTGCGGGACAGCTCGCTGGCGCAGCGGCTGGTACAGTGGGAGCTGGGGGACCTGTGGGCGGCGGACTCGCTGCCGCTGCCGGTGCTGACGGTACTGCGGCAGTCGCCGATGCTGCTGGCGGCGGAGACGCAGGTGACACAGGCAGAGACGCCCCGGAACGCGGAGGAGACACCCTCCCCCGCCCCGGCGGAAACACCGGAGGGCCCAACAACGGAACAGACGGAGAACACCGGCGGGCAGGGGGAATCGAGGCCGCTGTCGGTGGTGGCGGCGGACGAGAACGGGTACACCCGGGTGGGGGACGTGTTTATCAAGAACAGTTCGCGGCAGACGGTGGAGGGCATCGTGTTTGACGGGACGTTCACGGCGGCGCTGGGCGAGGACGCGCCGCAGGTGCTGATCGTCCACACCCACGGCAGCGAGGCGTACACCATGCCGCCGGGGGAGGAATACGAGGACACGGGGAGCTTTCGGACGGCGGATGCCAGCGTGAGCGTGATACGGGTGGGCGACGAGCTGGCCAAAGTGCTGTCGGGCTACGGGATATCGGTGCTGCACGACCGGGCGCTGTATGACGACCCGGAGTACAACGGGGCGTACTACCGGGCAGAGGACGCCATCGAGGCGTATATGGAGAAATACCCCAGCATCGGGTTCATTCTGGATGTGCACCGGGACGCGCTGGAGGACAAGGCCGGGCACCAGTACAAGGTGGTAACGCGGGAGGACCCGGACTGCGCGCAGGTGAGCCTGGTAATGGGCAGCAGCTGGGAGGGCTGGCAGGAGAACCTGAAATTCGCCGTGGCGGTGCAGCAGCACCTGACGGAGCGCTATCCCACGCTGATGCGGCCGCTGACGCTGCGGAATTCGGACTACAATGAGTACTTCACGCCCGGGAGCCTGCTGGTGGAGATCGGCGCGGCGGGGAACTCGCTGGACGAGGCGCTGAAGGCCGTGCGGGTGTTCGGAGAGGGATTTGCGGAGGTAGTGACGGGAAAATAGGGTTGCAATCCGGGCGTCGGTAGGGTATAATGTGGAAAACTTATCAAAAAACGATTCCGGAGGATATAGACTATGAAACGGAACCGCGGCTTTACATTGATGGAAATGCTGATCGTGGTGGCGATCATCGCTGTGCTGGCGGCTATTGCCATCCCTGTGTTCAACGGCAGCCTGCACAAGGCCAAGGTGGCCGCCGACATGGCCAACGTGCGGGCGTATTACGCGGAATTGCAGACACAGCTTATCTTGACCGGAGAGTCTGATTTCACCGAAAATCGCTATCTGAGCGAGATCACTTTCTCCGATGGCAGCACCGTCAAACTACAGGCGGGTATGGTAGCCGTAAGGCTGGAGCGCGGTCCGGGTCAAGGCTATACCGGCACACCGCTTAGCTATCAGATGTACTACGTATGCGACAAGGGCGACCACGAGCTGCTGCTGGAATAATGATGAAAAAAGAGACGGCGTGAGCCGTCTCTTTTCTTATCGGTTTTTCTTGGCCAGCTCCATGAGTTCCGGGTACTTGGACTTGATGTAGCTGTAGCTGCCCCGACCGTGGGGCAGCAGGCAGTCGGAGCAGTCCTTGACGCCGTTTTCCAGGTACCTGAAGTTGCCGCCGCACTTGCTGCCCAGGGTGTACAGCGGGCAGTAGCAGAACAGGCAGTTAAAGTCCTCCGGGTGGCCGGTCTTGTGGCAGGGGAAGAACTCGCAGGCGGTGTGCTGGGTGAAGGAGTAGGCGCACTCCTCGGGCTTTTTGGTGTAGATATCGTCCATGTCAGTCCTCCACGGTGACCAGGCCGTCGTCACCCACGGTGACGGTCATGCCGGTCTGCACATATTGCAAAAATTCGTCGCCCAGGGAGTCCACCACGGGCATTTTGCTGTCGGTCCAGACATCGCCCAGAATGGCGCCGGAGGCGGCCAGGGAGTCGATGGGCAGGGAGAAGAGCATACAGGCGGGCTGCTTGCCGTGGGAGCACACCGTGAAGAGCACCATGCCACCGGTGGTGGAGCCGATGGTCTGGGGCAGGCAGAGGGCCTTGCCGATCATGGGCTTTTTGTAGATGTCGGGGTTATTCTGGTCGCCGCACTTGACCTGCTTGTCGCCGAACATCATGGCCATCTGGTAGCTGGCCAGGGTGTTGAAGCCACCATGGCTGACCAGCGCTTCGGCGGTGCAGGTGCCGGGGACCACCACGCGGCCCTTGAACTGCTGCATATCAGCGTCCCTCCTTTCCGGTGAGGATGTCCAGTATCTCCGCGTCGGTATAATACCGGGCGCTGGTGTAGGTGCGGAGCTTATTGGAGTTGGTGATGACCGCCTTCTTCTTGCAGAGGGGGTTGTTCATGTACATCAGCGGGCAGATGTAGCTGAGGATCACGCCCATTCTTTGCAGCTTGTAGCCCTCCACGGTGTCCTTGAAGGCGTCCAGCACCGCCGGGGCAGCGGTGAACACGGTGGGAACGGCCACCTGCAGGCGGTTCTGCGCCCGCAGGGCGTCGGTGAGCTTCGCCGTCCACTCCTTCAGCTGCTCCAGCGTCAGGTGAGGACAGCCCACGAAGCACAGCTGCGGCGCAGCGGCAGGGTCCTTCCAGATGACGGGATAGCTGCGCTTCACGCGCTCCAGCTCGGCGTCGTCGATGATGTAGGTCCGATAGCCCTCCCGCAGCAGGGCCTCGCCCTGCTGTTTTGCCTCGGGGGTCAGGTGCTCCACATGGTACAGGCCCACGGCGCCGTTGGAGGCGGTGGCCGCGCCGAAGTCCTTGAGGTAGGCGCGGTTCTCGTCGTTCAGTTCCGTGCCCAGCCACTCGTCCAGTCCCCGGACGTAGGGCACGTCCTCCATGACCTTCATGCCGATGGCGGAGCCGAGAAGCTGAGCCTCGGGCCGGCGGGTGCATTTGACCTCCACCAGCCAATGGGCCTTGCGGCCCTCGTCGGTGAGCAGGCCGAACTCCGGCACGAAGCCGGCGATGCTGCCCATGAGCTCCAGCATACCGCTGTTGCGGTTGCAGCGGGCGCCCAGGACGGAGTTGGCGTAGACCACGGCGGAGGACTCCGCCCAGCTGAGGATATCACCCTGTTTTGGGGTGTTGCCCACCTGATCCAGATAGCAGGTACAGGTATAGGCGTTATCGGCGGTGATACCCAGCTTTTTCAGCTGCTGCTCATACCGGTCCTGCTGGGTGTACATGATCTTGCGGAAGACGATGTCCTCCAACAGACTGGTGGGGACGTGCTTATCCAGGGGCAGGGGGTCAGCGGTGAATTTCTGACCGCTGGTAAGGCCGGACTCGATAAGACGGTCGTACAGGTCGTAGACCGGCTTCATCACCGCCAGGCCGAAGGAGATGACGGTGTGGCCGTACTCACTGGTAACGGGGACCATACGCTGGGCGCCGAAGGTATCGCCGTACATGACCAGCGTCTTGACCACCTTGGCCATGGTCTCGCCCTGGGCGCCGTCCAGCAGGGCCTGCTGCTGGGGTGTCAACTGCATAAAACCACTTCCTTTGTTTCAGAATGGTGCTGCGCTGGCTCTATTGTACCAGTCCGCCGCGGGAAAGTCAACTTGACGAAGGGGACGCGGTGGGGTATACTGCAGGAGAAAGGACGGTGGCAATATGCGGAGCGTGCTGCTGTGGAAGGATATGGATCAGGTGGCGGAGCAGATGGACGCCGCCGTATTTCAATATGTGGGTGAATTGCAGACGGAGAGCTTTGAGGCCTTTGCCGACTTCGACCTGCTGGCCTTTGACTGGTACGATGTGCGGAAGGCGGGGAAAAGCGGCAAGGTGCTGGTATACATCGACCGGGAGGACCTGTTTTTCTTCTGCCGGAACGAGGCGGCACAGCAGTATGTGCAGGGTGCGGTGGACACGCTGACCGCAGGCGGACCGCTGAATGACCAGCAGCTGCTGTACCGGTTTTTTGCGGGGCTGTTCAAGGGCGACATGGCGTATCTGGAAAAGCTGGAGGCCCAGATCAACGGCGGCGAGAGCACCATACTGGAGGGCAAGGCCAAGGACGACGCGCCCCGGCGCATCGCCGCGTGGCGGCGGGAGCTGCTGCACCTGAAGCGGTACTATGAGCAGCTGGACGCCATCTTCGATGAGATGTGCGACAACGATAACGGGCTGATCGAAGCCAACATTCTGGCGCGGCTGGAGGTGCTGGGGCGGCGGACGGGCCGGTATCTGCAAAAGGTATGCGCGCTGCAGGAGCTGGTGGCCCAGCTGCGGGAGGCCTATCAGAGCCAGCTGGCCATCCAGCAGAACGACCTGATGCGGGTATTCACCATTGTAACGGTGCTGTTCCTGCCGCTGACGCTGATCACCGGCTGGTTCGGCATGAACTTCGTAAATATGCCGGAGCTGCAGTCGGAGTGGGGCTATCCCGTGATCATCGCCGCCAGCATACTGCTGGTGGCAGGACTGCTGTGGTTCTTCAGGCACAAGAAATGGCTGTAAAAAAAGCACCCCTCAGGCCGCCTGGCCTGAGGGGTGCTTTTCATCTGTATACCACCGCTGCGGCGGAGAGGGCGGCCAGCAGCGGCAGCAGCGTCTGTCCCCGGCGCCGCAGACGGCGGCGCAGGAGGTGCAAAGCGTTCAAGCTGCCAGGGTCTTGCCCATGGCGCGCAGGGCATCCAGGGCGGTGTCATCCGGGGCCTCGCAGCAGATCACGCTGTCGCAGACCAGGTTCACACCGGCATCAGCGCAATCCTTTTCCCAGGAGCGCATCCACTCGCCGTCGCCCCAGCCGTAGGAGCCGAACAGAGCCACGGCCTTGCCGCCCAGGCAGTTCTTGCAGGCATCGAACATGGGCTGGAACTCCATCTCCTCCAGCACCTCGCTGCCCATGGCCGGGCAGCCGAAGGCAATGGCGGTATAGCCGTTCAGCTCGGCGGTGTTCACCTGGTCCACCGTCAGCAGCTTGGCGTCCGCGCCGGCGGCGGTCATGCCCTCCAGCACGGCATTGGCCATGGCCTCGGTGTTACCGGTGCCGCTCCAATAGATCACAGCAGTCTTTTTCATTGTCGTTTCTCCTTTCGATCGTTACCCCGCCACAGCCAGCTGATCGATCGTCGCGCCGGCCTGCCAGAGCTTGCAGTATGTGTCCGTGCAGCGCTTGAACCGGGTGAAGAGCCGCCGGGCCCGGGCCTCGTCGCTGTACACCTTCCACAGCCCCGCGCACTTGTAGTTACAGGCATGGTTCTCCACGAAGCCGCGCACGTCCTCGGGAGGGTAGCTGAGGAAGAGGCCGATCTCGTGGGGGAAGTCCGCACCCTGACGGAAGCGGCGGATCAGCGTGGCCACACAGCGGCCGCAGCTGCCGCCGTCATAGCCGGCCTCCGCCAGCAGGCGGCGGGCCAGATCGTCGCTGAGGTCGCGGCGGAGAGTGGCGGGGCGGTAGAGGTACAGCAGGGCGCTGCCCTCGGTAAAGCGGAGGGGCAGCAGGCACAGGCCCTTGGGCGAGAGGCGGCGGTTCAGCTGCCGCACCTCGTCCAGCAGTGCATCCCGGTCCGTGCAGGGACAGGGAAAGAGACTGCCGGTCTTGATACCGGCCAGGGTGGGGGCGCACTGACGTACGACCATTTCTTCGGACATAGGGGTTCCTCCTTAACCGGCGTGTTTTTCCAAAATGCTCCGCAGGGCGGACAGAGAGCTGGTATGGCAGCGCTCGATACGGGTCGGCGTGCCCTTCAGCTCGCTGAGGGCGCTCTGCACCAGCTTGTGGGACATGGTGGAGGTGAAGAAGATCATCAGGTCCGGGCTGCCCAGCTTGTTTTTCAGGCCGCCGGAGGGCTTGGTGAATACCTTGGCGGAGCATTTGTAGGACTGACACAGGTCCTTGTAACGGCGCTCCATGCACTCGTTGCCGCCTAAGATCACGACGCTCATATCGCACTTCCTTTCTGTTCCGTGCCGCCGAATATTGCTCGACGGTATTTTTGCTCATTTCTTCCGGATGATACGCGGTTAGCTTCTTCTAACTTTGGTTAGAGTAATTTAACTATCGGTTTTCAAAAAAGCGCCGGATCGGGCGCTTTTTTGACGGGTCACTTTCTATGGAAGGAGAAAAGGCCCTTTTTCTCGTAGGGATGGGCGTCCACCGCCTTGACCTCGTAGCCGGTGGCGGCGATGGCATCACGCAGCGCCTGCTGGTCCAGGGGCTGCTCCGAGAGGATCACCGTCTCGCCCTTGGTGTGGGAGGACGTGACCTTCTGGACGGAGAACTTGTTTCGGACGGTGTCGTTGATGTGGTTTTCGCACATACCGCAAGCCATACCGTCCACCTTCAGGATGGTTTCTGTCATGGTGACATCTCCTTTTAGACGCGGGGGGAGGCACTGACGATGCCTCCCCCCTGCTCTATTCAGTGCTTGCAGCTCTGGCTGTGGCACTGGCCGTGCATGGCGCAGTGGGCGCAGCCGGCACCGCAGGAGGACTTTCCCGCCTTCTTCTGGCGCAGCAGGTAGCGGATGATGAGGATCACAACGACAAGTAAGGCGGCACTGATGAGGATCGTGCCCAGGTTTGCTGACAGCCATTGCAGCATGGAAGTTCACTCCTTTCTATGGGGTAAGAGGGTAATTACGGGGACAGTTTACTTCACGGACAGCTTGGTGGCTTCCTTGTAGGGCTTGCACAGCATATAGATGATGCCGGCCAGCAGGAGCACCGCCACGATGACGCCCAGGATGTTGGCATTGCCGGTGAACAGGCCGCCGAACTGGTTGATCATCAGCGCGATCACATAGGCGAACACGCACTGATAGCCGATGGCGAACCAGGTCCACTTGCGGCTGTTCATCTCGCGCTTGATGGCGCCGATGGCAGCGAAGCAGGGGGCGCACAGCAGGTTGAACACTAAGAAGCTGTAAGCGGTGATACCGGTGAAAGCCGCGGCCATAGCGTCGTAGACGCTGCCGTCGCCGCCGCCGTACAGGACGCCCAGGGTACCGACGATGTTCTCCTTGGCCACCAGGCCGGTGATGGAGGCGACGACCGCCTGCCAGTTGCCCCAGCCAAGGGGTGCGAAGATCCAGTCGATGGCGCCGCCGATGGCCGCCAGGATGGAGCAGTCGATCTGCTCATCGGACAGCATCTGGAAGGTGCCGTCCACCCAGCCGAAGTAGCTGGTGAACCACACGAAGATGGTGGACAGCAGGATGATGGTGCCAGCCTTCTTGATGAAGGACCAGCCGCGCTCCCACATGGAGCGGAGGACGTTGCCCAGGGTGGGCCAGTGGTAAGCGGGCAGCTCCATAACGAAGGGAGCTGGCTCGCCGGAGAACATCTTGGTCTTCTTCAGCATGATGCCGGAGATCACGATGGCGGCCATGCCGATGAAGTAAGCGGAGGTGGACACCCACGCGCTGCCGCCGAAGATGGCGCCGGCGATCATGGCGATGAAGGGCACCTTGGCGCCGCAGGGGATGAACGTGGTGGTCATGATGGTCATGCGGCGGTCACGCTCGTTCTCGATGGTACGGGAGGCCATAACGCCGGGGATGCCGCAGCCGGTACCGATCAGCATGGGGATGAAGGACTTACCGGACAGGCCGAACTTACGGAAGATACGGTCCAGCACGAAGGCGATACGCGCCATGTAGCCGCAGGCCTCCAGGAACGCCAGCAGCAGGAACAGCACCAGCATCTGGGGCACGAAGCCCAGCACCGCGCCGACACCGGCCACGATACCGTCAAGGATCAGACCGGACAGCCAGTCGGCAGCACCGGCGGACTCCAACGCGTTGCCCACCAGCACAGGAACACCGGGCACCCACACGCCGTAGTCGGCGGGATCAGGGGCCTCAAAGCCATTTGCCTCCAGATAGGCCGCGGCGTCCACATAGGTCATCTGCACCACATCGTCCCGCTTGTCGGCATCCTGGGGCAGGGCGTCATAGTAGGCGGTCATGGTGTTGACGGCCAGGGTCTCCTCATCCTCCACATCCACGGTGGCGGTGTCGGAGGTGGGAACGAAGGACTTTATCCGGGCCAGGGCGGCGCCGGCATCGAAGTCCTCCGCCTCGGTGTCCAGCCCCAGGAAGGCGTCTACGGCCTGGGTGGCGGCGGTATATTCGTCGCTGGCCTCGGTATATGCCTTGGAGCCAATGCCGAACAGGTGCCAGCCGTCGCCGAACAGGCCGTCGTTTGCCCAGTCGGTAGCGGCGGAGCCAACGGTGACCATGGAGATGTAGTACACCAGGAACATGACCAGAGCGAAGATGGGCAGACCCAGCCAGCGGTTGGTCACGACCCGGTCGATCTTGTCGCTGGCGGAGAGCTGACCGGCGTTTTTCTTCTTATAGCACGCCTTGATGATCTCGGCGATGTACACATAGCGCTCGTTGGTAATGATGGACTCGGCATCGTCGTCCAGCTCCTTCTCGGCGGCCTTGATGTCCTCCTCGATGTGCGCCATGACGGTCGGGTCGATCTTCAGCTGATCCAGCACCTTGTCATCGCGCTCGAAGATCTTGATGGCGTACCAGCGCTGCTGCTCCTCGGGCAGGTTATGTACGGCGGCCTCCTCGATGTGGGCGATGGCGTGCTCCACGGGGCCGGAGAAGGTGTGCATGGGAACGGTCTTGGTGGACTTGGCGGCCTGCACAGCGGCCTCGGCGGCCTCCATAATGCCCTCGCCCTTCAGGGCGGAAATCTCCACGATCTTGCAGCCCAGCTCGCGGCTCAACTCCTCCACGTTGATCTTGTCGCCGTTCTTGCGGACCACGTCCATCATGTTGATGGCGATGACAACGGGGATGCCCAGCTCGGTCAACTGGGTGGTCAGGTACAGGTTACGCTCCAGGTTCGTACCGTCGATGATGTTCAGGATGGCGTCGGGGCGCTCGGTGATGAGGTAATTACGGGCGACCACTTCCTCCAGGGTGTAGGGGGACAGGGAGTAGATGCCGGGCAGGTCCATGATGGCCACGTCATCGTGCTTCTTCAGCTTGCCCTCTTTCTTCTCCACCGTAACGCCGGGCCAGTTGCCCACGAACTGGTTGGAGCCGGTCAGCGCGTTGAACAGGGTGGTCTTGCCAGAGTTGGGGTTACCTGCCAACGCGATCTTTATCTGTTTTTCCATAGTGTCTCTCCTTCCGGTTAATCTCGTTGAACCTATATACAGATGAATTTAAATAACGGACGTATTTCCGGCACCGGAACACGGCGCCGCAGGTCATTACTCGACCTCGATCATTTCGGTGTCGGCCTTACGCAGGCTCAGCTCGTAGCCGCGGACAGTGACCTCCATGGGATCGCCCAGAGGGGCAACCTTGCGGACATAGACCTCCACGCCCTTGGTGATGCCCATATCCATGATACGGCGCTTGACAGGGCCCTCGCCGTGGAGCTTGACGACCTTGACGGTCTCGCCGATCTTGACTTCACGCAATGTTTTCATGCTTCTGCTCTCCTTCTATGTGATATTTCTGTTTCTCAAATACAATAACCGCTTGGCGCGGCTATCAGACCATGATCTTGCGGGCCATTTCCTCGCTGATGGCCACGCGGGACTCCTTGACCTTCACGATGACGTTGCCGCCCATGGCGGACACCAGCGTGACGGTGCTGCCCGGGGTGAAGCCCAGGTCCTCCAAGTGCTTTTTGACCTCCGGGCTGCCGCCCACCTTGTGGATGAGCTGCTCCGTTCCGGCGTCTGCCAGCATCAAAGGCATCATGTATATCCCTCCGTTTCACGGTTAGCTTGCGCTAACCCTGTGTCTGAAAAAAGCGGTTCTGAAAGGGCTTTCCCGGTCCATAGCGGGCCACGACGGTTAGTTCTCCTTAACCTATGGCACAGTTTAATACCTCAAACCCTCTTTGTCAATAGGGAGAACGAAATTTTTTTAGCGCACTTGTAAGTTTGTGAAAATTGTGGTATGCTGTTAAAAGTGTATTGGGGAAAGTTGGTGATACTTTTTATGCAGATACTGCGCGCCTCCGAGGATTATTTAGAGACGATGCTGATGATGCAGCAGCAGCACGGCTACATCCGTTCCATCGACGTAGCCGAGCATCTGGGCGTGACAAAACCCAGCGTGACCTACGCCACCAAACGGCTGCGGGAAAACGGCTATATCACGATGGACAAGGACGGACTCATCACCCTGACGGCCAGCGGTATGGCCATCGCCGAGCGTATGCTGGACCGGCACCACACGCTGACGAAATTCCTGATGGCGTTGGGCATCGACGCCGCTACGGCGGAGACAGATGCCTGCAAGATCGAACACGATATCAGTCAGAAGACCTTTGACGCCATCTGTGCCCACGCAAAGGCGCATTTGTGACAAAAAAGGCCACCCTATCGGGTGGTCTTTTTGTATGCCCGCCCGCAGAGGCGGGCATTTTCGCGTTTACGCTTCCAACGGCAGGCGGAGGGTAAAGGTGGTGCCCTCCCCCTCACGGCTGTCCAGCGTGACGGTGCCGTGGTGATAAGCCACGGCGTGCTTGACGATGGACAAGCCCAATCCGGTACCGCCGGAGGCCTTGGAGTGGCTCTTGTCCACGCGGTAGAAGCGCTCGAAGACGCGGCCCTGGTGCTCCGGCGGGATACCGATACCGGTATCGGCCACCGTGACCACGGCGTCGGAGCCGTCACGGCCCACGGTGACGGCGACGCTGCCGCCGTCCTTATTGTACTTGATGGCGTTGTCGCAGAGGTTGAAGACCGTCTCGGTCAACAGGCGGCGGACGCCAGGGACCGTAACGGCCTCGCCGGTGACGGTCATGGTGATCTGGCGCTGCTGCGCGGCGCTCTCCAGCGACTTGACCGTGTCGGTGCAGAGGGAGAGCAGCTCCACCGGCTCGGTGGGCAGGCTGCCGCCCTCGTCCAGCTCAGACAGGCGGAGGATGTCGTTGATCAGCGTCACCAGGCGCTGGGCCTCGCCGCGGATATGGCCCACGAAGCGGGGCACATCGTCAGGCCGGACCATGCCGTTCTCCAGCAGCTCGGCGCTGCCGATGATGCCCTGAAGCGGGGTCTTCAGCTCATGGGAGACGTTGGCGGTGAATTCGCGGCGGTTGCGCTCGGCGTAGGCCTGCTCGGTGACGTCGAAGGTCAGCAGCACCGCGCCCACCACCTCGCCGTCGGCCTGGATACGGGTCATGTCGAACTGGTACTCGCGGCCGTCGCGCTCCATACGGGTCTCGCCGTGGCCGGTGTCCATGGCATCGTGGAGGGCGTGACTGACGGCGCTGCCGCGCTCCACGGTCAGCAGAGGCTGGCCCACGCAGGCTGCATCGGTGTGGAACACGGCGCAGGCGGCAGGGTTCATGCTGAGGATGGTGCCGCCGTTATCCACCAGTACCAGGCCCTCGGTCATGCTGGCGGTGATCTGTTCAAACTCCTCGGACCGGCGGCGCAGAGAACGCAGCTGATCGTCGATCTGACGCCGCTGGTGCTCCAGTCGGCGCAGCAGGGGCGAAAGCTCCTCGTAGGCGTCGTTTTCCAGGGGGTGCTCCAGGTCCAGGGTGTTCAGGGGGCGGGTGATGCGGCGGGACACGCGGCCGGCCAGAATGCCGGAGAGGATCAGGGCCACGGCGATGACCGCCAGGATGGCGGGGAGCATACTCAGAAGCAGCACGCCCATGGTGACGCGGCTGGCGGACAGGCGCAGGACCGTGCCGTCCGGCAGCCGGCGGGCGTAGTAGAGGGTCTTTTCCAGCAGGGTGGCGCTGTAACGGCTGGACTCACCGGTGCCGTTGGTCAGGGCCTGACGGACCTCCTCGCGCTGGGCGTGGTTCTCCATAGCCGCAGCGTCAGCCTTCGTATCATAGAGCACCGTGCCGTCGGCGCGAAGCCAGGTGATGCGGTAATTGTCGGAGTGCAGCTTGGACAGATAGGCCTCGCCGTCGCCGGACTCCATGGCCGCAGCGGCGATGGACAGCTCATCCCGGAGCTGCTGCTCCTGGACATGGCCGAAATAGGTGTACAGTGCGCCCATGATAATGACCAGACTGGCCAGCAGCACCGCAAGCCCCACCGCCACGGTGGAGCGAAATATCTTTTTTGTCATATGGTCTCCTCCCAACGGTAGCCCACGCCGCGGACCGTGGTGATGTGTGCGCCGGCCTTGCCCAGCTTCTGGCGCAGGGTACGGATGTGCATATCCACGGTACGGCTCTCGCCGCAGTAATCCATGCCCCAGACCAGCTCCATCAGTCGGTCGCGGGTGTAGGCCGTGCCGGGGTGGCTGAGGAACAGGCGCAGCAGCTCGTATTCCTTGTAGGTCAGGTCGACGCGTTCGCCGCCGGACAGGACGGTGTGGGCACGGGTATCCAGCGACACCTCGCCGCTGCGGAGGATGGAGCTGTCCCCCTCCGGCTGGCAGCGGCGCAGCACCGCCTTGACCCGGGAGACCAGCTCGATGACGCTGAAGGGCTTGGTCAGATAGTCATCCGCGCCGCCGTCCAGCGCCCGGACGCGGTCATACTCCGCACCCTTGGCGGTGGCCATAATGACCGGAATGCGGCGCAGGGACGTGGAGGCGCGCATACGACCCAGCAGCTCCGTGCCGTCGATGCCGGGGAGCATCACGTCCAGCACCACCAGATCGGGCTTTTCGCTTTGCAGGGCCTGCCAGAAGGCGGCGCCGTCGGTAAAGCCCTCGGCCTCCAGCCCGGCGGATCGCAGGGCATACAGCTCGATATCGCGGATGCTGGCGTCATCCTCTACACACCAGATCATGTGGGGTCCCTCCTTTTGGCTCAAGTGGCCTCGGTCTTATGCACGCCGGTGACGGAAAACATCACCCACTCGGCGATGTTGGTGGCGTGGTCGCCGATACGTTCATAATACTTGGCGATCATCAGTAAGTCAAGTGTGGCTTCACCGTCATCCACGTCCTTGGCGATACGGTCGATGAGATGGGCCTTGATCCGGTCGAAATAACCGTCCACCTCATCGTCGGCGGCGATGACCTGCTGGGCCAGGTCCACATCCTGCCGGACATAGGCGTCCACGCTCTCGCTGACCATGCGGATGGTGGCCCGGGCCATATCCCGCAGGGCGTCGCCGGCGCTGAGAGGCCGGCCGGCGCGGCAGAGCAGGATCTCGGCAATATCGTCGGCCTGGTCGCCGATACGCTCCATGTCCGTGATCATCTTCAGGGCAGCGGAGATCTGCCGCAGGTCGCCGGCCACAGGCTGCTGCTGAAGCAGGAGCCGCAGGCAGAGGTTCTCGATGTCGCGCTCCTTGCGGTCGATCTCGTGGTCCAGGGGCGCGACCTTCTCCGCCAGGGCGGTATCGCGGTTGGTGAGGGCCTGAGAGGACAGAGCGATGACCTGCTCGCACAGGGCACCCATCTCGATGAGCTCGCGGTGGAGCTGGGCCAGCTGTTTATCGAATTGACTACGCATTATCCAAACCTCCCGGTGATGTAATCCTCGGTACGCTTTTCGCTGGGCGTGGAGAACATGGTCTCCGTGTCGCCGTACTCCACCAGCTCGCCCAGCAGGAAGAAGGCGGTGCGGTCCGAGATACGCAGGGCCTGCTGCATATTGTGGGTGACGATGACGATGGTGTAATGCTGCTTCAGCTCAACCGCCAGCTCCTCGATACGGGAGGTGGAGATGGGGTCCAGGGCCGAGGTTGGCTCATCCATCAGCAGCACGGTGGGCTCCACCGCCAGGGCACGGGCGATGCACAGGCGCTGCTGCTGGCCGCCGGAGAGGCCCAGGGCATTCTTTTTCAGGCGGTCCTTCACCTCGTCCCAGATGGCGGCACGCCGCAGGGACTGCTCCACCAGCTCGTCCAGCTGGGCGCGGTTCCGGACGCCGTGGGTACGGGGGCCGTAGGCCACGTTGTCGTAGATGCTCATGGGGAAGGGATTTGGCTTTTGGAACACCATGCCCACCTCACGGCGCAGCTGGCTGACGTCCACGCCGGGGGCGTAAATATCCTGTCCCTTGTAGAGCACCTGGCCCTCCACCTTTACGCCGGGGATCAGGTCGTTCATACGGTCCAGCGTTTTAAGAAATGTGGACTTGCCGCAGCCGGAGGGGCCGATAAGGGCAGTAATGCTGTGCTCCGGCACGGATATGGTGACGTGGTGCAGCGCCTGGGTGGGACCGTACCACAGGTTCAGATCGTTTACGGTGATGATATCGCTCATAGGCTCCTCCGTTTCTTGAAGTAACGCCCGGTCAGCATAGCCGCCAGGTTGATGAGCAGGGCCAGCGCCATGAGGATGGCGGCGATGGCGAAGGCCACATCGAACTCGCCCTGCTCCTTGGCATAGACATACAGGGCCACGGACAGTGTGGCGCCGGAGCCCTCCAGCGTAGCACGCAGGCTGTTGTACAGCGTGTGGGCAAAGCCCGCGGTGTACAGCAGGGCCGCCGTCTCGCCCAGGATACGGCCCACGGCCAGAATGCAGCCGGTGAGCACGCCGTCCACACAGCCGGGCAGCACCACCGTGCGGATGGTGCGCCACTTGCCGGCGCCCAGACCGAAGGCACCCTCGCGGTAGGACTGGGGCACGGTCTTGAGGCTCTCCTGTGTAGTACGCATGATGGTGGGCAGGTTCATGATGACCAGGGTCATGGCGCCGGCGAGAAGAGATTTCTTCATCCCCAGGAACTGGCAGAAGAACATCTGGCCCACCAGGCCGTAGATAATAGAGGGGATACCGGACAGTGTCTCGGCGGCGTACTCGATAACGGCCACTACCCTCTTGTTGGCGGCATACTCCGTCAGGTACACGGCGGCGCAGACGCCCAGGGGCAGCACCACCAGCAGCGTGGTCAGCACCGTGCAGACGGTGGTGATGATATCCGGCAGGATACCGATGGAGCCGTCCAGATAGCTGGGCTTGGTGCTCAGCAGCTGCCAGCTCAGGTTGGGCACGCCCTTGACGAGCACATAGACGATGAGAAACACCGCCAGCGCGCAGGTAACGGCGGCGCAGAGGAGCATCAGGCCCCGCATGGTCCCGCCCCAGATACGGCGGCGGGCAGAGAATTGATGTTTGTCCATGGTCACTTCTCCTTACTTCGCTTGAGGAAGAAATTGAGCGCGGCGTTGATGAGCATGATAAACAGGAACAGCACCAGCGCGATGGAAAACAGCGCCTGACGCTGCAGACCTGCCGCCGCGTAGCCCATCTCGCTGGCCACGGCGGTGGTCAGGAACCGCACGCTCTGGAAAAGAGAGGGCATATTGGGCACGTTGCCGGAGACCATCATCACGGCCATGGCCTCGCCGATGGCGCGGCCTACGCCCAGCACCACCGCGGCGGCGATGCCGCTGCGGGCGGCGGGGACAGACACCTTGAACCAGGTCTCCGTGGCGGTGGCACCCAGTGCCAGAGAGGCGTCCTCGTACTCACGGGGCACCGCCTCCAGGGCCGTCATGGCCACATTGATAATGGAGGGCAGGATCATGATCGCCAGCACGATGATGGCCGCCAGCAGGCCGGAGCCGTCGGGAATATGGAAGACCTGACGGATGCCCGGCACCAGCACCAGCATACCCACCAGGCCGTAGACCACGGAGGGGATGCCCGCCAGCAGGCTCACCGCGGCGGAGACGGCGGTCTTCAGCTTCGGCGGGGCCATTTTGGCCAGGAACACGGCGGTCATATAGCCCACGGGCACGCCCAGCAGGATCGCGCCCGCAGTACCGTAAATACTGGTAAGGATAAAGGGCAGGATGCCGAACTGAGGCTCCGCCGCGTTGGAATTCCACACGGGGCCAAAGAGGAACTTCACAAGGCCGATCTCACGGATAGCGGGGATGCCGGAGACGACAAGGTAGACGGAGATCAGCAGCACGCAGCCCACCGTCACCAGACCCATCAGCAGAAAGAAGCCATGGATGGCGTTCTCCATAAATCGTTTTGCTTTCATATATGCACCTCAGCAGATACGGGGCAAGGCGGCACCCCGCGCGGGGATGTCGCCTGTGTCCGTGCCTTACTTGTTAACCTGCGACTGCCACAGCGCCGGCCTTGGCGATGATGGAAGCTGCGTCGGAGGAAGTGGCGTAGTCAAAGAACGCCTGGGCCGCGGGAGAGAGGGCCTTGCCGTCCACAGTCACCAGCACGAAGGGACGCTGGACCTTGTAGCTGCCGTCCTTGACGGTGGCTTCGCTGGGGGTGACGCCATCCACGTTCAGGGCCTTGACGGTGTCCTTGATGGAGGCCAGAGAGGCGTAGCCGATGGCATCGGGGTTCTGACTGACGGCGGTGATTACATCACCGGTGGAGGTCAGCTCCTGACGATACCGGCACTTGTCCTTGGTGCCGGTGATGGACTCGAAGCCGTCGCGGGTACCGCTGGCAGCCTCGCGGCCGATGAGGACCACCTCGGCGTCATTGCCGCCCACGTCCTTCCAGTTGGTGATCTCGCCGGTGTACAGCTTGGCGATCTGCTCAACGGACAGGTCGCTGACGGGGTTGTCGGGGTGAACGATGATGGCGATGCCGTCATAGGCCAGCACAGTCTCCTTCAGGCCGGCGGACTTCTCCTCATCCTTCAGCGCACGGGAGGACAGGCCGATGTCGCAGGTGCCCTCCTGCACGGCGGTGATGCCGGAGCCGGAGCCGGTGGGGTTGTAGTTGACGGTGACACCGCCGTTCTGCGCCATGAAGGACTCGCTCAGGGCGCCGATGACCTTCTCCATGGAGGTGGAGCCGTCGGTGGAGACGGTGCCGGTCAGCTCGGCGGAGGTCTTGTCCTCGGTCTTGTCGGCGTCGTCGGTCTTGGTCTCGCTGCCGCAGGCAACCAGAGACAGCGCCATGACGAGAGCAAGGATCAGTGCAATGATCTTCTTCATATGTATTACCTCGTTTCTTTCGTCGTTTTGGATAACTCCCTTGTACGGTTTTTATTGTAAGTGCCCAATGTAAAGGGAAAAATCCCGCTGGTGTAAAATCCATGTAAAATAAAAACCGGGAAAAGCTTGCGTTCAGCCGTGGAATACGGTACAATGGCCATACAGCAGGCGCAGAAAATGTGCAAAAACGCTGAAAGGAAGGAATAAGGAGTATGAAGAAAAAGCTGCTGTCTTTGCTGCTGGCCCTAGCCATGGTGTTCACCCTGGCGGCCTGCGGCGAAAAAAAGCCCGCTCCCGGCAAGGACGCCACCGCCACGGAGCCAGTGGTGATCCTTCACACCAACGACGTACACGGCGCTGTTTCCAACTACGCCAAGGTAGCGGCGCTGGCCAGCCAGTATGAGTCTGAGGGCGCGTATGTGCTGATCCTGGACGCCGGCGACTTCAGTCAGGGCGACACCGCTGTGAGTGTGTCTGAGGGCGCAACGGCTGTGGAGCTGATGAACATGGTGGGCTACGACGCTGTGGCGCTGGGCAACCACGAGTTCGACTACGGCTTCGAGGCGCTGAAGAAGAACATGCAGAACGCCCAGTTCCCCGTGCTGGCCGCCAACGTGAAGTACAACGGCGAGCTGGCCTTTGACGATGCGGCCGTGTTCACCACCCCCGGCGGCACCAAGATCGGCGTGTTCGGTCTGGACACCCCGGAGACCGCCACAAAGGCCCACCCCGGCAAGATCCAGGGCGTGACCTTCGCCGGCGGTGAGGAGCTGTACCAGATCGCGCAGGATATGGCGAATATGCTGCGCGAGGACGAGGGCTGCAACTACGTTATCTGCCTGGGCCACCTGGGCATCGACGATGAGACCGCTGCCACCGGCAACCGTTCCATCGACCTTCTGAACAAGGTCACCGGAATCGACGTGTTCATCGACGGTCACTCCCACTCCACTGAGGAGGAGATCGTTGAGAAGACCAACACGGACCGCAAGGTAGGCGACACTATCCTGACCTCTACCGGCACGAAGCTGGAGAACATCGGCGTTGTGACCATCAAGGACAGCACCATCACCACCACGTGCGTGCCCACCGAGGGCATTGAGGTGGCCGCCGACGACGCCATCGCCGCCCGCGCCGCCGCCATCATCGCCGAGATCGAGGCCGACTACGGCACGGTGTTCGCCAAGACCGAGGTGACGCTGAACGGCGAGAAGGACCCCGGCAACCGCACGCAGGAGACCAATCTGGGCGACCTGATCACCGATGCGCTGGTGTGGGGCGCCGAACAGCAGGGCGAGACCGTTGACGCGGCCATCACCAACGGCGGCGGCATCCGCGCCACCATCGAGGCCGGCGATATCACCAAGAAGGACGTCAACACCGTGCTGCCCTTCGGCAACACCCTGAGCATCATCAAGATCACCGGTGAGGAGCTGCTGGAAGTGCTGGAGGCCTCCACCTTCTGCACGCCGGAGGCCATCGGCGGCTTCCCCCAGGTATCCGGCATCGAGTTCACCGTGGACACCACCAAGGGCTATGATCAGGGCGACGAGTATCCCGGCACCACCTACTTCGCCCCCAAGACCATCAACCGTGTGACCATCAAGACCGTGGGCGGCAAGGACTTTGACCCGGCGGCCACGTACACCATCGCCACCAACGACTTTATGGCCAGCGGCGGCGACACCTACTACCGCTTTGTCAACGCCACCGCCAACTACGACCTGGGCATCCCCATGGACGAGGTGGTCATGGACTACATCACCACCGTGCTGAACGGCACCGTTGCCGCCGACAAGTACGGCGAGCCCGCGGGGCGCATCCACGTGCTCGTTTCCTGACATATCCGCACATAAAAAGGACCGCCTCACGGCGGTCCTTTTTATGTGCGAAAAAACACCCCTCGGCGTGAGCCGAAGGGTGTTTTGTGCATCTGCAATTACTTGCCCATGTTCATCTGCGCAGCGACCTCAGCGGCGAAGTCCTCCTGCTTCTTCTCGATGCCCTCGCCGGTCTGGAAGCGAACGGCGTCCACGAACTTGACGCTGCCGCCCAGCTTCTTGGCGGCGTCGGCGATATACTTCTCCACGCTGCCCTGGAAGATGTCGCCGCGGACGAACTCCATCTGCAGCAGGCAGTTCTCCTCGTAGAACTTGTTCATCTTGCCCATGACGATCTTCTCCTTGACGGCCTCGGGCTTGGAGGCCATCTTGGGATCGGTGTCCATCAGGGCCAGCGCGATCTTCTTCTCCTCGGCCAGCACCTCATCGGTGACCTGGGACTTGTCCCAGAAGCGGGGGTTCAGGGCCGCGATCTGCATGGCGACGTTCTTGCCGATCTCGGTGGCGTCGATGCCGCCGTCCACAGCCAGGTTCACCAGCACGCCGATCTTGCCGCCGGCATGGACGTAGCCCACGCTGGTGTTCTCGGAGAAGCGGACGAAGCGGCGGATCTGCAGGTTCTCACCGATGGACATGACCTTCTCGGGCATGGTCTCGGAAACGGTCAGGTCGGAGCCGACATACTTGCAGTTCATCAGGGCGTCCACATCGGCAGGGTTCTGCTCGGCGATGACCTTGGCGATGTCCTTGACGAAGGCCACGAACAGGTCGCTCTTAGCGCAGAAGTCGGTCTCGCAGTTGACCTCGACCACGACGCCCACGCCGTTCTCGGTCAGGGCATAGGACATACCCTCGGCGGCGATGCGGCCGGCCTTCTTGGCAGCCTTGGCCAGGCCCTTCTCGCGCAGCCACTCGACAGCCTTGTCCATATCGCCGTCGCACTCGACAAGCGCCTTCTTGCAGTCCATCATACCCACGCTGGTCATCTCGCGCAGGGTCTTCACATCAGCAGCAGTAAAAGCCATTTGTATTTCCTCCTGTAAAAGTTGAATTAAAAGGGGCAGGGACACTTCCCTGCCCCGTGCGTTACGCGGTATCTATCGAGTTGGCTTACTCGGCGTCCTTGGCCTCGGCGGTCTCCTCCACCTGCTCGCCCTGACGGCCCTCGATCATGGCGTTGGCCATAACGGAGGCGATCAGCTTGATGGCGCGGATGGCGTCGTCGTTGCCGGGGATGGGGTAATCGATCTCATCGGGATCGCAGTTGGTATCGGCGATAGCCACAACAGGAATGCCCAGACGGTGCGCCTCGGCGATGGCGTTGCGCTCCTTGCGGGTGTCCACGATGAACAGGGCGCCGGGCAGCTTCTTCATTTCCTTCACGCCGCCCAGGTACTTCTCCAGCTTCTCGATCTCGCCCAGGTGCTTGATGACTTCCTTCTTGGGCAGCATATCGAAGGTACCGTCAGCCTGCATGGTCTTCAGCTGGTTCAGACGGTCGATACGGGTACGCATGGTCTTGAAGTTGGTCATCATGCCGCCCAGCCAGCGGGCGTTGACGTAGTACTGGCCGCAGCGGGCAGCCTCGTCCTTGATGGCCTCCTGGGCCTGCTTCTTGGTACCCACGAACAGCAGGGTCTGGCCGTTCTCGGACAGCTGACGCACAAAAGCATAGGCCTCCTCCAGCTTCTTCACGGTCTTCTGCAGGTCGATGATATAGATGCCGTTGCGCTCCGTGTAGATATAGGGAGCCATCTTGGGGTTCCAGCGGCGGGTCTGGTGACCGAAGTGGAC
>ERZ827440.1896-NODE-1896-length-20675-cov-3.910912_pt1 | contig 20675 bp, 8 predicted proteins | sample MGYA00519774_ERZ827440 | MGnify/ENA primary metagenome ERZ827440 (study PRJEB31778, sample SAMEA3449302) | human gut metagenome | biome: human gut; feature: human-associated habitat; material: faeces | place: United Kingdom | collected 2010/2012 ... | reverse complement strand
TGGAAGTTCCCCTGGTCTTAATTTCTTATAAATTTCGATTATTGCTTCATCTTGAGTTTTAATTGGGTCTTTATCGAGTGTTGCCTTTATTTTTGGATTTCCGGCAAATAAGTCTAATATTTGCTCATCTGTGACGAATCCTATACTTCTTAATAATGATGTAACTGGTAATTTTCTTGTTCTATCAACTCTTACATAGAATACATCGTTTCCATCTGTTTCGTATTCAAGCCATGCACCCCTTATAGGCATAACTGTAGATGTATAGATTCTTTTTCCAGTCTTATCATAATCTTGAGCATAGTAGCAAGATGGAGAACGTACTAATTGGCTTACGATTACTCTCTCTGCACCATTGATAATGAATGTGGCACTATCTGTCATTACAGGAAAATCACCTAAATAAATTTCTTGCTCTTTTATTTCTCCTGTTTCTTTGTTAATTAAACGTACCTTTACATGTAATCTTGTAGAGTATGTTGCATCTCTTTCTTTGGCTTCTTCCATTGTGTACTTTGTTTTTTCTTCCATGTGGTAATCTAAGAACTCTAATACTAGGTTTCCAGAATAATCAACTATAGGAGAAATATCTTTTAATACTTCACCTAGACCTTCTTCTATGAACCAGTTGTAGGAATCTTTTTGCACTTGGATTAAATTAGGCATTTCTATAAAATCGCCTATTTTCGAAAAAGTTTTTCTTGAGCACTTTTCGTGTTTTACATCTTTTAACTTCAAAACCCTTCACCTCATAAAAAAAATTAAAGCAGAATTTAATATATAAGATTACAAAAAAGTCCCTCTTGTTGATTTGCTTTTATAAATTACTTGAAGCTCACTGCTCTTTAAGCTTTGTTCGTTTATATTCAGCAAAACCCAATTCCTCTTTTTTGATAATTTACTTAACTAGATAAAAATTATAGCAACAAAAAAACTATTGGCAACCCTTGCATTTGTTTTGCCAATTCTTCTGTTGTTCTATCGTTTGTTTTCTATTTGATTTTTTATAATTATCACCCTTTACTTTTTCGTTCAGAGTCCAAAATTATTGTGGCAATTATCCACGTTATCAACATATATTAAGTATACACCAAATTAATTAGCAAAGTCAAGCAAATTTGGAATAAATTTTGTTAATATTTTAGAATTTTTTATGATTTTTCCAGAGTTACTAATAAAACTGATTTTTTATTTAAAATAGCACATATTAAAGGCTTGTTTTCTCCTACTTCTAGTATTATCTTCAAGTAGCAAAATAAAAGACCCGAAGCATTTCGAGTCTTTCCTATTTTGAGTTTATTTATTCTTGGGCTTATTTATTTTTTGATTTATTTATTTTCGAATTTATTTTTGAATTTATTTAATCCTTATTTGATATTAATTTAATCACAAAAAAGCACTATTTCGTCTTTCTTTAAACTTTTTTGGACATCTATTACTCTTTGATTAGATGATCCTTTCCATTTTAAAGTTGGATTGTGTAATTCATCAACATATTGTCCATCAATCAATACATCTATGTATTTCAATACTTCTTTATCTTTCAGGTCTTTATCAAACAAAAATCCTGTCCATACCCATAAGTTCTTTTTAGGGAATTTTTTCTTGAAAGCTTTTGCAATTTCAAGTGTTCCCTCTATATTCTTTGGGTGCATTGGTTCTCCTCCCAATATAGATAATCCCTCTATATTAGGGTTATCGCATAATTCTAATAGTCTGTTTAACGTATTTTCTGTAAATTCTTTTCCACCTGCAAAATCGTGTGTTTCTTGGTTGAAGCAACCCTTGCAGTTAAAAGTACAGCCTTGTTCAAATATAGAAACTCTTACACCTGGTCCATCTGATATATCCATTTTTCTAATTTTGTTGTATCTCATTGGCTTCCCTTCCTTTTATCATTATCTATTTTCAATATTTTCACATTTTTCTGTTTTCTTCATTGTTATATATATTAGTTGTTGTTTAATCGTTTATTTTTAGATTGTTATTTTTTACATTACGAATTTATTTTATTAATTCGCCCAAAAAGGGGCGTCCCTTTTGGGCGAGCTTTTCTTTTGGGCGAATTATAGTTTTTCTATACCATTGCTGGTTGTTTCATACGTTTTTTGCTTTTTGTTATTTCTTCTTCAACATCGTAATCCATAAAATTCATTTGTTTTTCTTCTGATTTTTCTTCTTTACTTGTATCTGTATTTGCGTGGTCGCAATTACATTCATCACAATCGCAATCATCATCTTTGTTATCTATATGAAGTACTCTCTCCTTTATTTCTTGAGTTCTTCCTTTGTTCCAGAAGTTGCTTCCTATATATCCACAGGTTCTTCTTGCAACATTTAATGTGTTGTGGTCTCTGTTACCACAGTTTGGGCAATACCATTCTAGATTGTCATCTATTAATATTTCGCCTGTATATCCACATTTTTGGCAGTAATCAGATTTTGTGTTTAATTCTGCATACATGATGTTGTCATAAATAAATTTCATTATTTGAAGTACTACTTCCAAGTTGTTTTGTAAGTTTGGAGTTTCTACATAAGATATAGCTCCTCCAGGGCTTAATCTTTGGAATTCACTCTCTAGTTTTAATTTAGAGAATGCATCTATTTCTTCAAATACAGGAACATGGTATGAATTTGTTATGTAGTTCTTGTCTGTAATTCCTTTTATTTTTCCGAATCTCTTTTGTAGACATTTTGCAAATTTATATGTTGTAGATTCTATAGGTGTTCCATAAACACTGTAATCAATATCTTCTGCATCTTTCCATTCTGCACATTTTTCATTCATTTTCTTCATTACTTCTATGGCAAAATCTTTTCCATCACCATTGTCTGTGTGACTCTTGCCTGTCATATATTTAACACACTCATATAATCCAGCATATCCTAAAGATATTGTAGAATATCCGCCATGTAATAATGGATGTATGCTTGCGCCCTTTGGTAATCTTGCAAATGCACCATGCTGCCATAGTATTGGTGCAATATCACTAGTTGCTTTTGCAAGTCTTTCGTGTCTTGCTTGTAAAGCTTTATGGCAAAGCTCAAGTCTTTCATCATATATTTTCCAGAATTTCTTTAAATCTTTTCCTGATGATAAAGCAACATCAACTAAGTTAATTGTTACAACACCTTGATTAAATCTACCATAATATTTTGGTTTCTTTGTAACTGGATCTATATAAGGAGTTAAGAATGAACGGCATCCCATACATGGATAACATTGTCCATCTCCATTTGCATCTACTTTCAGTTGCTTCATTATTTTCTCTGATATGTAATCTGGAACCATTCTCTTAGCAGTACATTTTGCCGCAAGTTCTGTTAGATACCAATATTTACTATTCTCATGTATATTGTCTTCTTCAAGAACATAAAGAAGTTTTGGGAATGCTGGTGTAATATAAACACCTTTCTCATTCTTGAATCCTAATATTCTTTGATTTAAGAACTCTTCAATTATCATTGCTAGTTCTTCTTTATACTCATCTGTTTCTCCTAAATACATACACACAGATAAGAAAGGTGCTTGTCCGTTTGTATTAGTCATCGAATTTACTTGGTAGTTGAATGTCTGAACACCATCTGCAACTTCTTTCTTAGTATCTTCTTTTGCAAACTTTTCGCATTGTTCTTTGCTTAATCCATTGTCTTTATATTTTTTATAATATTTCTCATAACTACTTCTTACAAATGGAGCTAAGTGTGCAAGCGAAACTGTTGCTCCACCATAAGTAGAAGACGTAACAGCAAGTATTATTTGTGTTGCGATTGTACATGCTGTAATAAATCTGTGTGGTTTTTCAATCATAACACCATTCATTATTGTTCCATTTTGAAGCATATCTTCTAGGTTTATTAATTCACAGTTTGTCAAAGCATTTTGTGCAAAATAATCAGCATCATGGAAATGTATAATTCCTTCGTCATGAGCTTTTACAACGTCTTCAGGAAGTAAGAATCTTCTTGTTATGTCTGTACTTGTTATTCCAGCTAAATAATCTCTTTGAGTAGTAACAACTCTAGCATTTTTATTTGCATTTTCATTATTCCAATATTCACTTTCTCCCTCAATTAATTCCTTAATTGATTGGTCTGTAGTGTTGGCTTTTCTAACTAAAGCTCTTGTGTAACGATATGTGATATATTTTTTTGCAAGTTCATATCTTTTTATTTCCATTAATTTTTCTTCAATAATGTCTTGTATGTCTTCAACAAGGATTCTACCTTTTTTCAAATCTTCTATGTAACTCATTATTTCTTCGATTTCAGAATCAGTTGCCTTTTCTTTTCTAGAAACTTCTTTGTTTGCCTTTTCTATTGCAATTCTTATTTTTTCTCTATCATATTCTACTATTGTTCCGTCTCTTTTGATAACCTTCATTGCTATTACCCCCCAATTTATATTTTATGCTTATTACAATTTACTTTAATTTTTCTATATTCAGTATCTGAAATAATTCCTCCTTTTGTTTACATGGTAGATATTACAACATATGAGATATAATGTCAAAAGCATACGCATTATGTTATTACCTTTCAAAAAGCTTGATATATCAATATCTTTAGTTGTTGGAATATTTTGTAAAATTAAGAGGATTTTATGTTATTTTTTAAAAATTAATCGCTGTAAGCGTTGAAATAAGCGGACTTTGGATTTTGCCCTATATATAATTTAATCATCAATATTACATTTTTATTACATTTTATAAAAAAATCATTTTTTCGTTTTATTATCTTTTTATATCTTGTTTTCAATTCCGTCGTTTTAGCTATTCTCCTTGTTTTATGTTAGTATTTATGCGTTTTTTATATATTTTTATCTCATTTTATTTTTTATAAATATTTAGTATTTTATCATTTTTTAAAAAATCATTTTTTATATTTTATTACTTTTTGGTATATTTTTATATTTGATTTTTATACATTTGTAACATATCTATTGAGCTTTTTATTTAAATTTAGCTTTTCTTTTTATTCAAAATAAGGGCTCAATATAAATAAAACCTTGTAAATCAAATTGTTTTTTAAAAGAATCAAATAGAGAATAAATAATTATTTTATTTATTCTCTCACGCAAAAAAGAACCCGACTATTTAAAGTCGAGTTCTTTCTATTTTAGATTCATATTAGAATCTTATTTTCTCTTTTTGATTATAACAATTGTTGTTACAATACCGATTATTAAGATTCCTGCAACTAATCCACTTAATACATAGTAAATGTAGTGTTGTCCGAATGGAGGTAATATTGTTACATCTTGAGCAGTATCTGCATCAATTTCTGCAGGCTCTTCTGTTGGGTTTTGGTTACCAACTACAGAGTATGCCATTCTTCTACCTAGCTTGTTGCTTGTTCTAACAAGTTCAACTAAGTTGCTGTAACTCATATCATCGCCCTTTGTATTGTCTGGAGATAATGGTTGTGTTAATACTAATTGTACTCCAGATACACTGCTTGTTCCATTTACTGTTGCTAAAGCATTTAATGGGTCGCTATCGAATGCGTCTTTAATCTTTGTAGCAGAATCTTGGTCAGCGATTATAGGAATTAATTCCTTCTTAGTACTTGCAGTATCTTTAGTTACAACTATTGTCTTATACAATTTAGCCTTTTCTTTTGCAGTTCCATCTAAGTAATCTTTTGATGTTATGCTATTATCTCCTTCTAGAGGAATTACTTCCCAATCAGGGTTGTCTTCAGCATTAAATTGTAAGTTGTTTCTTGTAACTGTTGTAGTACCACCAGTATTTTCATCAGTCTTGAATCCTACATAATCTATCAAGTTATCAGGAGTAGTTGTAACTATTGTTTGAACTCCAGTTGCGCCGTTCTTTCCTGTATAATAGTTTACATCATCTGTAAAGAATCCTGTGTAGTAGAACTCATTTCCTTCATAATCTACTTCACCAATGTTTGCTACTGTTATAGCATAAGTGATTCTGATATTTGCACCTTGCATTAATTCTTCGTCCATTGTTAATTGGATTAGACCTTTGCTATTTGCATTGCTTCTTGCACTTGGTTCTTTCATTAATTGATCTTGGTAGTTATTTCTTTCTGTATATGTGTTTTCTGTATCTTGTTCATGTGCAACATGTTTGCTCCAAAGAACGTTTGTTGCTCTACCAGAAGCATCAAATAATGTATTTCCGTTTGCAAGTGTTACTTTTACGTTTGTTACTTGTTTTGTAACTTTTAATTGAGCTTTTGATCTTTCAACTAAACCTAAATCTAGGTTTTGTATCTTATAGTAACCAGCTTTTGAATAGTTGTCTGAGGTTTGGTTGTCTTGGCTACCATTTCCTGTTATATCTCCAGTTTCACTTTCTGTTCTGTTATACTCGATTTCAACACTAATTTGACCAGATTGTGCAACCATGAATGTATTGCTTGTGAAGTCTGTAGATGATCTATCGTATAATTCTTTTGCTCTACTATTTGTAACGCCGTTTCCAGCATTATTACTGTAGTTATTTACATATTCTCTAGTTCCTGCTACTAATTGTCCTTCAGTGTTAGGTCCCATTATATCTCTTGCGTCAGAGTAACGATTTCCAGCTTTATTATCTGAATCTGACTGTGCTAAGTTGAAGAAGTATGTTGTGCTTGGGTCGTTACCCTTAGCATTATATATATTGTAAGTTCTTCCTGGATTTACAGGATAGTTCATAGTTCCTACATAAGTGTAAGCGTTGTTGTCAGGGTTGCTTATATCAAATGCTACGTTTCCGTTTGAATCTGATATTGGTGTATAGTATTCTGTAGATTTGTAATCTTGTCCATTATAGATTATTCCGCCATTTGCATCTTTTTCCATTCCGTCTATGTCGTAAATGAATTTTACAACATAATTTGATGGTATATATCCTACAAATGAGTAGCTTCCTTTGTCTCCGCCAGCACTTGTTGTAGTATCGGCAGTTTCCCATGTTGGAGCATTATTTAATGAAGCTTGATTACTGTTTTCATTCCAAGTCCAAGAACTTGTTCCATTTGTTCTTAATGTTTTAGCAATTATTTCTTGTCCTTTTTTAGCCGATTGTCTAATATCTACTAATTGAACTCTTACTCCAGATATTCCAGAGTCTTCGTCAATCTTACCATTACCTACTCTTGCAACATTGTTTACTGTTTCAGTTCTCTTGTCTTCCCAAACCATACCTGATACGCTTCTTGCGTCTTCATCACTTGAAAGCTTAATCTTAATTTGTGGAGCCTTATCTGAATCATCTTCCATTCCAAATTTCTCTCTTAACCATTTTGTCTTAGCTTCATTTACCTTAACAGCATAGTCTGGATCGCTTTGGCTTATAGAATTTAATGTGTTTTGTAGACCAGAGTCTTTATTCATTTCATCCTCGAATGTAGTATTCTTTCCAAGTCTTCCTATTGCATCTGTATTAATGTTACCAGCAATAGAATCTACATCTACTAGACCTGCTACATCTCCTGGATTATATTCTGTGTCTGTCTTACTATTGTTTGCGTTTGGAGCAATACTCTTATCGCCATAGTAAGTTCTGTAACCGTTTATTTCTACAATGTTTACTTTACCATTATCGCTTGTACCATTTCCATCATCAAGGATTAATAGATTTCCTATATCCTTAACTTTGAATGTTACATAGATATATAGGTCTCCAGATGGTTGTAAAATTCTCTCATCTTTTCCATCTGTTGTTTCTACTGTAATATAAGTTGCGTTATATCCAGTAATGCTCTTTTGAGCTGAACCATTGTATTTTGCATATTTACTTGTGTTGCTTGTTTTTACTTTAATGCTTGAATCTATAGTTTTTCCTTTTCTATCAGCTACATAAGGTCTATATTGTTCTTCACTTGGTTGAAGTGTATCATCACTGCCAATTAATTGATACTCATTATCATAGTAATCTACGATTTCTACTCCTGATGCAGCAATTACCTGTGCAGAGTTTCTTAATCTAATCTTATATGTTACATAAACTTTTAATAATTCATCATTATCAAGTGCAGTTTCTGTATTATCAAGAGGTTTAAAGTAATCTTCTTTATATAATTCTCTAGAGTAGCTTCTGCTATAATATGCCATTACATCAGATGCCTTTAATTCGATTATATTATCAGGATCATTCTTATCATATTTATATGTTTGTGTTTTGCCATTCATTTCAACTGTTGTTTTTAATACATCTTTATATAGTGATAAGTCTGCTGACTCTCTTAAAATGTATCCTTGATTTACATATAAATTGTTATATTCTCCTGCATATAATGCATTGTATGTTGTTATATCTCTTCCTGATGTGTCTGTTACCTTCATTACTTTATGAACTGGTTTTACAACATCATCTACAACAAATTTTTGATATACAGGGTAATAATCCTTTTTGAATCCGCCTTGGTTATATCCTGTGTATGATGATAACATACAATCTTTTGCAAATGTACTTTGGCTATCTCCACCATTTCCTTTACTTGTTAAGTTTCCAAATTCATCTATATATCCGCCAGAATATAAATCATCTCTTGTATATACTGGGGCATATATGTTATCTTGTGAATATCTTTGTCCATTTGTTGGAGTAGAACCAATCTCTTTAAACTTCATATTAAATGCTTGTCTATCTGATAATGGGTCAACACCTTTTGAACTATTTTCCCAAGATACTCCGTCTCTCTTGTATACAGTTGGCTCATAATATTGTCCATTGTATACGAATTCAACATAGTATGTGTATAGTGAATTTAAATCTTTAAATTCATAATATCCATTTCCGTCTGTTTTTGTTTCAGCCTTTACAGATTCGTCTCCATTAGGTTTTCTTTGATGTAATTTTACAGTAACATTTGACATTGCTTTTACACCATCTGTTCCTCTGTTACCACTTGGTTCAGACTCTTTTCCAGCTTTAACATCTACGAATGTATATCCGCCTATTCTCATAGTAAGATCTATTTCATTAGAAGCCTCAGCTGTTGTTTTATGTGCATGTGTTGTACCACTTGGTTCATCTGGGTTAGCAGTAGGAGTAAGTCCTATTACACCTCTTAATTGTTGAGAATCATCTGTTGAATAATTGTTTAAGTCCATTTGTACATAAGCTTGGAAAACTAATGCATATATATTATGAACTTCTCTTCTTGAACCTACAGCAGTCTCATAATCATCTACATCTACTATATCTGGGTGCCAAACTCCCTCATCGTCTCTATATCCATGGTCCTCTTTATGAGATCCTGTTTTCTTTTGATATGTATAGTTCCATGTTTCTGTAGCGCTCATCGTTACCGAAGCCGTCTTTTTGTATCCCTTATAAGTATATATTCTTGTTGTTGCATCTAGCGTTGTGTAACTTGTTGTTGCATAATCTGTATATTCAAATTGTCCATTTATTTCAATGTTATCTGGATATGCAGCATTTGCAGCATTTAATACTATATAGAAACTTTCATTCTTAACCGGGAATACTGTTCCACCTGTTAATTTTGTGTCTCCTTGACTTTGCATAATAATTTCGAATTCTCCAGCATTATAACTTAATGTAGCAGAACCTCCATCTTTATTTGTTGTATTAAGTATGATGTCTGTCATGTAAGAAATATTTTTATAGTATGGATATGTTATAGAAACAGGTCCTATTACATATTCATCATTTGCTCTATTTCCATCATCTCTACTTACAAATATTTGTGCATCATCAACATTTACTGTTGCCTTGTATCCTCCGTTCGATTTTAATTCTTGTGTAAAATCGTAATATTGTTTTGCTTCATTATATAATTCTAAACCTCTAGTGTTGTTTACACCTTGTTTTAAAGTTTGGCTTCCTGTTCCGTCAGCGTTAAATCCATGTGCACTTCCTTTATGGTCATTTTGAAGCCAGCTTGCAACTTGCACATCAACCAAGCTGTATTGTGAAGGATTTTCTCTTGATACATGATATTGTGCAGAATAAATGTAAGCATTCATAATTTCCTCAAAACTTGATGAAGTTCTTGTATCTATTGTTCCACTTCTAAAACTTGCTGAGTATCCTCTTCCTCCACTGCTATTTGTTGGAACGGCAACTTGTGGTCCATTTACAGGATCTGTTCCATCATAGTAGCTATAATCTTTATTTATTGAGTTATATATATGTCTTCCACTTCCACTTAAAGCAGGTGGTTGAACCTCTTTAGCAAGAGCATTTTGTCTTTTTATTAAAGCATTTTTTAAAGAGTTTCGTATTGCATTTGCTTCCATTTGATTTGCTCCAACTTTAATTATATATGGTTTGCTAAAATCAACTCCAGAGTTATTTACTTCTGACATTCCAGAATAAGATACGCTAAAACTTCCTCCAACAACATTGGATTTATCAGACTCTTGACATATATGATCTTCATATCTACTATCTTGAAGCCATGCTTTTAGGAATGACTCAGCTCTTCCTCTATCAGAAAATGTTGCAACTCTACCACTTGTCATATATCCCATTGAAGCAGCATATTCTGAAGTTGTAGGATAATATCTGTTTGAATCTGTATATCCAAATCTTATCATTGAGTCTTGGTCATTACAAAAGATAATACCATCTGATGCAGTTTGCCAAAAGTATCCTGTTCTACTATCTGATATTGTTGCGTCTGCCATACCAGCTGAAGTACTTCCAGTATATGCTTCTACTGTTTTAGAAAGCACTAATGACATTACTATAAGTATAAATCCTGCTACTACTGTTTTTAATGATTTAATCATTTTATTTTTATTCATTTTCTAACCCCCCTTCTATTTTAAAACTCTCTTTTTTACCATATAACCACCTACACCAATTATAGCTATTACGGTTATTGCTAATGTTGTATAAATAATTGCTTGTCCTGTTTTTACTCCTGTAACAACTGTTGCTGTTGAGTAATCGTCTTCATTAGTTAGTTTGTTTCCTGGAGTAGAATCTGTATCTTTTACTCCGTAGTCGTTTGATGCCTCATAAATTTCGGCATTGTTTGTTATTGTTCCAAAGTTTTCTTTTGTCATCGCCTTGGTTAATATCAATTTAATTTCTTTGCTTTCTCCTGGATTAATTACTGTATTTGCAAGTGAGTTATTGTATATTGCTCCATCTTTTCCTTCATACCAGTCTTGATTAAGCTCTGTTGAGAATTTTAATTCTGATGGTAAGTAGTCTGCAATTTTCTTCGCATATCCAGGTATTGCACCTTCGTTTGTTACAGTAATTTTATATTCCACAATCATTGTTGATGAATCAGCATATTTTGATTCAAAATCAATCTTTGCAAAATTCTTATTGTAGCTATGTTCTGTTGTTCCTTTTTTATCATTTACTGTAATGCTTGTTATAATCTTGTCTAATTTTAAATCGAATTTCTTGTCTTCTACAAGTCCTAAATCCACATTATATACATTACTTGTTGATAAAACTATCTCATCAGTAACTCCGGCTTTTCTTGATTTTTCTTCATATAATATTACATCTTTTTCAATAGCATCTGAATTTTTGGCTTCATCTATTCCTTGCTTTTTGTAATCTGTAACACTATAGTTGGCTGAATCGTAGAAGAATATTACTGTATATCTTCCTTGCTTAACATTATTGAATGCATAAGCACCTTGTCCATCTGTTTTTGTTGTTAATTTATTTCCGTTAGAATCAACTGCTATGTCTCCTGTTGAGTTATCTAATAACATAACTTCAACATCATTTACTAATTGTTCGTCTGAATCTCTTTCACCATTTTGGTTTTTATCAATCCAAACAACACCTGCAATCATTCTTGTTTCTTTATCTATTGGAACAATGTCATCATCTTTTCCAGTTGGATTATATCCTTTTATTGTATTTTCAACTGTATTTGATGTAATTGTTCCTACTACGGCATTTTTTATTTCTGCTTTATTTGAAATTCTTGTATCACTTGTATTTCTTCCTGCAACTGCATTTATTATAACTGTTGCTTCTTGTTTTCCTTCTAACATTCCTATATTAACTATAGGATTTTTGTTATCATCTGTTTCTGCAGATGCTGTTGTATTCTCTCCTATTTTTAATTGTAAGTTTGAGAATAACACATTTTCAGGAAGAATATCCGTAAAATTAATATCTGATATTACTGTATTTTCTAAGTTCTTAATAGTAAATGTATAATTAAATACTTCACCAGCCTTAATAGGTGTTCCTGTTGGTACTGAAGATGTTTGTTTAACCTCAAGTCCCGGTTTGTTTATTGTAACATTTACAGTTTTCATTGATTGTTCTACTGTAGAATCTCCTTTTATTGTTGGAGTAATACTTAATTGTTTTTCATATACATTTGCATCGACCATTTTAGCTTTTAATGTTACAGCAACTGCAACTTTATTATATCCAACTGTTCCTATATTAATAGAAAGTTTTCCATTTGAAACTGTTGCATCACTTGTTTTATCTTCGTCATCAATCTTTACATTATCTAATGTAAACTCTGCAGGTAATTGCATTGAGATTACAGAATTTTGTCTGCTTCCATTATATACTTCATTTCCATCATCGTCTGTTGTAATATTAGAATCTGATGATCTAACAAACATTGTAAATCTGAATGTATCATCTGTGTTTACATTATCTGTGCTACTTACAACTTGTGCAATATAGTCAACTTTTGTTAAAGAAATACTTACTGAATTTGTTTCTGCTTTTACATCTCCATTTGAAACTGTTGCTTTTGTTTCAAATTTTTCTTCACTTTCTGAGGTATCTGTTAATATCCAGATTTCTTTAGTTAAAGTAGAATGAGCATTTACATCTTCTAATGTGATATTTAATTGTTGTGCTGTATTTCCTTGGTCATCTTGAATTACTTCAAGCCCTTCTGCAACTTTGTATCCTAATGTGGATTCAGTATCTTCACCAACATAAGACATACTTGATAATAATGGCATTGTTACTTTTAATCCTTGTGCTGATTCTGTTCCTGTATTTTCTACTGTTAGTTTATACTTTATTATTTCTCCATTTGCTATAGTATCTGTTCCAGTAACATTTTCTAGTTTTGCACTTATAACGGCTCCACTTCCTGTTGTAACTCCAACTTTTGTTGCTGTTGCACTATCAGAAGTATCTCCATTAGTATAGTAAACAACATAATTTTCATAAGCAGATTTATTATAATCTAGATTTGCTGGTAGATTTGTTTTGTATGAGAATGTGAATGTTGAACCTTTTACCATTTCGTAATTGTTAAATACAATCATATATGATTTTGCATTTGCAATATTGTCTGTAGATTCTGTCCAGCCATTTGCTGTATTTGATAAATCTTTTGTAGCATCTCCATTTGTTGAATAATATACTTTTGCACTTCCACTTTCATTTCCTGTAACAGAAACTCCAGTGTTAAGATTTAAGTTTATATTTGAACCTAAGTCTGCATTTGTTGCTACATCTTTGTTTCCTGCGAAAGGAACTCTTCCTAATACAACTACATCTTTTAGTGTAGCATCATAATTGTTTATAACATTCATAGTGAATGTTGGTGTTTGTGCAACACTTGCTGTTGGTATAAGTGCTTCTTTTTGTTCACCACTTATTGATATTACATCTTGAGCACCATCTTTATATCCAGATACAGTATTTGTTGTTACAACTCCTGTTGGAGCAATATATTGTATTGCTTTTGAGCTTTCTACACTTGTTCCGTCTCCATCTTCAACTAGAAGTCCTATTTGTGTATCTGTTGAAGGTGTTAAATTATCTAATGTTATATCTGTTGAAATAACTACTGTAGCACCTTTGGCTGCAAAATTATTATATTTTGTTTGTGTTCCATGAAGTTGGATTTCTATACTCTTTGTTCCATCGCTATTATCTGTAAATTTTGTATCTTCAACTTTCATTGTAAGTTCATCATCCAAAGATACTTGTGCTGTTCCTGTTATATTTGTAATTTGCTTTGGAAGTTTTACAGTAATTTTAGGGTTTGTATATAACTTGTCATCAATACTGTCATTTTCAAGTGTAACAGTTATCTTAAAGTCTTTATTATCTACTATAGTAGATAATGTATCTCTATTTGTTGTGATACTTGCTTTATGAGTTGGCTCTTTTAATTCTATATCAGAAGTTTTTTCAGATGTTACTATTGTAATACCTTCATTTTTTGCGACTCCTGTATAAGAGTTTGTTAACTTTGCAAATTTTCCTATTTGTGCTTCACTATATGTTGCAGCTTTTGCAACTACTTTTGTAGCTTTGAAAGAAATATTTCCATTTGCAATAGGTTTTGTTGTTACAATTGAAATTGTACTTAATTTATTATTTGATAAGTCTACTACAATATCATCTCCTGTTGTAGCAGTATCTTTATTTATTGTTTGTACTGTTTCTCCATTTGAATTTAATATTGTAACTTGTCCATTTTCACCAAGTATTTTATTAAATTCTGTTTTAGAAATTGTTAATGTCTTGTTATAAATACTTCCTGTTGCAACTATATTTTGACTTTCATTTTTGAAGCTATCTTCTTTTTGTGTAAGTTCTAATGAATCTACTACATCAGCAAAAGATATGCTAGCTGTCATTGTTGTTTCAAACTCTGTTTCTTTTTTGTTTTCATCACTTGCAACTTTATTAGTATACATATATCCTTTATTTAATTCTGTTGTTGTAGCAAAATTGAAATCAACTATTTCTCCAAGTTTTCCTGCTTGATCTTCATATCCATTTGTTTTTGCAGTTAAACTTGTTACACCTGTTCCACAATTATATAAAGATATACTTGAATTTGCTTCATAAGTAACTCTTGTTACTTGGTCTTTAGTTGCATTGAATGCATTTGATGAATATACATAAGTAATTACATATTCATCAAGAGTATTTTTACTCCATGCAATTTTTCCGTCCCTTGCATCATTCTTTACATTAATTTTTATTAATCCAGTTGTGCTATCATAAGAATAATTATCTTGTCCAAAGCTCTCTGCTTTTTCTTCTCCGTTTGTAGCTATTGTTGAATTTGCAACAACAGTAACACTTTCTGGATTTTCATTATTTATTTTAGGAGCAACTATTTCGATATTTGTTTCTTTTATAGGAAGTACACTATCTTGTACTCCAGATGTTACCTTTGCTTGAGTTATTATTTTGTTTGTATTTCCAACAGAATATGGAATATACTTTGTAATTTCATAACTTAATTTAGCTTTTGCATCATCTGTTTTCCAGCTTGCATTTAACTTTATTGCTTTGTTAATTGCAATTTCTTTTCCATCTTTATTAACATATACTGCATTTAAAACTATGTCATTATCTTTGCCTAGCACATCTTCGCTTACGACATCGCTTTTATCTGCTACTATTGTTAATTTTTTCACTACAGTATTCCCTGCATCGATTTGATTAAATGCAATTACTTTATTTTCGCTATCAAATCTTTGTATTTTATCTGCATTAGATCCATCATCTACAATATTAAAGTTTGAACCTGCAAAGCTGACTGTAATATCTTTTAGATATCCAGCATCTTTAACATTTAATTCTAGGTTTAACTTTGTATCTGATGAATTGACATCGCTGTATGCCTTATGCTTTCCTCCTTCGTAATAAGCATCAAACTCTACGTTTGAGTTGTTGGTTTGAGTTTTTTGGTTTTCAAGCTCTTTGTCGCTCAACAAACTATCAGCTGCATAACTGATTACTGCAGCTGAATTAGCGTACAAAATAGCAACAACAAGCATTGATGAAATAACCTTTGCCAATCTTTGCTTCATAAATTTGCTCCTCCTTATATTTCTAAGTCTTCTGATTTTAGACTTTTATTTTTTGACTAATATTTATTATACCTTATTTTTGTTGTTTTTTCAATGGTTTTTGCACTTTTTTTATTGATTATCCCACGTTTTTTACGATTTTTCAACCTACTTTTATTATCAATTTTTTCCATACCTAAAAAATGCTTGCGGAAGGCATTTTTTTATAGTTTATTAAATTTTTATTACATTTTTTATAACAGATTTTATTTGTTTATTTACTTCTTATTTTGGTCCAAATTTTATAATCTTCCCAATATGCCTATTTAAAGGGATTTTGGGTTATTTATTCTAACATTATGTATACTTTATAATTGATTACGACAACAAATAAAAGGTCCTCAATCACCTGTTTCCCTAATAGTCTTGAACATTTTTTATTTAATTTTGCCTTGATCTTATATTTTACAAATTTTTATAAATCATTGTAATATTTTACTAATTATTGAATATAATATTATTATAAACAGATACAAAAATAATAAAATTATAGTAATATTTCACCAAGAAATCATCAATTTTCAACAAAAATTTCAAAAAGTATTGACATAGTATTATGTTTATAGTATACTTAGAAAGTAGCAAATATCGCGGGGTGGAGCAGTTGGCAGCTCGTTGGGCTCATAACCCAAAGGTCGGTAGTTCGAGTCTATCCCCCGCAACCAAAATAAAAAATACTGCAAGATTTCATCAAAAAGAATCTTGCAGTATTTTTCTTTTATCTCATTTTACCTCATTATTGTTAATATGATGCAAATGGATTTACTTTTGGATAATCATTACTATCAATATTTGGTACAGGTATACCGTCAATATCAACTTTTTCATTTTCTATTACTTGTGTATTAAACACAAAATTGGTTGATAAATTTTTTGCTTTGGTATTATCAGACTCCTTACTTGCAAAGTAAAAAATTGTAACAATAATAATAAAAATAATTATACCTTTAATATGTTTCTTTACCCAATTAGCAAAGCTATTTGAAATATCTTGTGTAATTTCTTGCCTTTTTATTGTAGCATTACGTTGTTTTCTAGCTTTATCCCAAAATTCACAAAGATAATTATAGTCTACATGCGTAAAGCTTCTATCATAAACTAAATTAGTTCCTTTAGTAGCTTCTTTTATTGCATTCATAAACATATCTTGTTCTTTTTCATTAATGAATTCGTCGTTCTCTCCAAAAATATTTTTTAAACATTCAAAATAAATTTTTGTTGCAAAAATAATTTCCTTAAAAGTATCATCTGTATAATAAAAAATACTATCTACTTTTGAAATAATTTCCATATTTAAAGTGTCTTTTACAGATTTCAAAATAATTAGGCAATTATTACTTAGTACTCTGTTTTGTTGTTCTCCCTTGGCATACTCCTCAACATAAAAATTAAAAATCATATTTTCTAAACCAAAAAATTTTACAATTTCTATGTATGATGGAATATCATTATCTGTAATATATTCTATAATCTTTAAATGTACAAGAGGATTCAATACATCTATTTGAAGTGCATTTACAAGTTGTTCTTCTTTCACTTCTTTATTAGGAATTTTATCTATATTATCTAATATTGCATTAGATTTGAAACTATCTGCATAGTCACTAAATGGTGCTATTTTTGCTTTTGCTACTAAATCCAGAGCACATTTTTTATACATAGTATCTATTGTCTTCATAAAATCATTATATATTAGTTGTTCAATTCTATTAATATAATCATAGCATAATGGAATAATTTGACTTATTAAATCGTTCTTGGTTTTTTCTACATTCTCATTATATAATCTTTGTCTTTTCTTTTCTACTCTTTTTTCTTCTTTATGATTAAAATAATCATTTAATAAAATGTCAGAATAAGAAGATGAATAAACATCAAAATAATGTCCTGGTACTGCCTCATTAACATAGTATTCCCATTTACTTTCAATATCATTAAATCCTTGTTTTACTTGTGAAGAAAAAGTTGCTATTTCCTCAAGTATAGGGTTTAAATTTTGAAGATGTTCATTTACAGAACTAAAATTTTTAGCTATTATCATATCTTTTGGCATATCATAAATACCATATTTAATATATAAATTCACAAGTTCCTCTGATAATTTCATATATTCTTGCGAGAAACCATTCTTATACAAATCCTGTACAAGTAGTGCAAAATCTTCAAGTGAAGCTATATTATTTTGAGGTCTTGCCATATATCTATCATTAAAATTTTTCTTGTAAGAGTTTGCTTCTTGCATAATTTTTATATAATCAATAATCCCCTCATCAAAAGATATAGTATAATTTAGTATTTCGAAAGTTTTCATTTGTATTTTCCCCTTTTATTATTCTCTTTATTTATCCATGCACATAATTTTACTTGCATGTCAGTTATCATCTACATTGTCCATTTACTGTTCCTATTTCTATAATTTTCAATAATTAAATAATACTATACAAGTTGGCAGTTGTCAACGACACAATATATCTTTTTTGTTAAAATTTTTTACATAGGGAATACTATTAAAAAGGAGTTTTAACGTGGATTTATCACAAGCAATCAGAATAAGAATTACAAATTTAATAGAAGAAAGAAATTTAAATGTTTCAAAACTTAGTACAATGGCAGGAATATCAAGAGCTACATTATCAAAATTCTTATCAGGACAAAGAACGTACTTAAGAATAGACATAATAGAATACATTTGTGAAGGTTTAAATATAAAATTAAAAGATTTTTTCAATGACCCAATATTTGATAGTATAGAAATGGAAGATTAAAATATATAAAAAATTGAATTAGCAAGCTCTTGAGAGCTTGCTAATTTTTCTACTCTTTTATTATTGTTATTTAGACCTTGATGTTGTTAATTGCAGTAATATATAGTCATAAATTATTCAGGCATACTTTTCCAGTAGTGTGGTATTACATCGTAATTTTCTAAACCTTTACATCCCATAAAACAATTAAATCCATCCGGATTTCCATGATAATTATTTTCTTCTGAATTTGTTCCTCTCGTCCATAATTCTGGTGCATTTCCAGTAAGACTATCACATCCATGAAAGGTTCCCCTAAAATTCTCGACTTTTTTGCAGTTCTTAAATAAATTTGTAGGTATACCTGTTAAATTACTACATTCATAAAATGTCTGACTGAAATCCGTTACATTAGGACATTTTTCAAATAATTTTTCCGGTATATTTGTTAAATTCCTACATCCCTCAAATGTTATAATAAAGTCCGTTACATTGGGGCAATTTGCAAATAGGTTCTCTGGTATACTTTGTATACTCGTATATCCTAAGTAAATACCTATAAGATTAATAAAACTATTTTCAGTTGGCGAAACTATTTCATCTTCAAAGAGTAACTTGTCGTTTATTAAATCGTTCAACATTTCGTCTTCTGTTTTTGTTTCACGATGTGTGTATTCACTAGTTGCTTTTCCCGCTTTCCACACAGCTACTCTGTCTTCTACTGTTCCTCCTATTTGCTCTGTTTTTGCTTGATTAGCTGACTTTATAATGCCATCGTCTCCTGTTATTACTGCAATTGATACTCCTGCTAATATTAGCAATACCACTATTGTTACTATTAATGCAATAAGAGTGATTCCTTTGCCTTGTTGCAATTTACTCATTTTTTCTCATTTCCTTCTCTTGTTTTTTATTTCTTATATACATAGAAATTCTTTTCATTTGTATATATATTTTTTTGTTTTATAGAATTTCAAATTACATTTATTTGCTACGATTGTATTAAAACATACATATATTGTAAATAGTTTTAAAGAATTATTAATTTATATTTGTCCTTTTTACAGAATTTAATTTATCACTTCAATTTATTTCTTTTCTTGTCTATACTTCTATTAATTTACTGTTATTTCTTCCTTCATTGCATTGAATTTGCTATCTCCTATTCCAGGTATGTTCTTTATGTCTTCTATTGATTTGAATTTTCCATTTTGTGTTCTGTATTCAATTATCTTTTTTGCAGTTGAATCTCCGATTCCAGTTATTTGTGTTAATTCTTCTTGTTTTGCCGTATTTATGTTAATCTTGAAATTTGTGCCAGTACTTTTTGCTCCATTTTCTGATTGTTCTGAATTGTCTTTCGCCGAAGTTATGTATTCTCTTCCTTGGCTTTCTTGAGAGGTTTCTTCTTTGTTTGGAACATATATTTTTTCGCCATCACTAAGCATGTAAGCTAAATTTAAGCTACTTAGATCAGCTTCGTCCGTTTCTCCTCCTCCAGCTTCAATTGCGTCTACTACTCTTGCTCCTTCTTTCAGAACTACTACTCCTGGATAATTTACTTCTCCTGTTATGTGTACTACTATTGTGTTATTTTCTTCTTCTACTATTTCATTGTTGTTTTCTACTGCTGTATTTGTTGTCAAATTATCTTCTGTTATTTCAATTTCACTGTTGTCTTTTGTGGTTCTATAGAAATATATTCCAACTGTTATAGCTATAATAATTGCTCCTACAGCAATTATTATTTTGGTTTTTAAGTTTATGTTTTGCATTTTGTACCTTCTTTCTATTGAAAAATGATTATTTTTACTGTATTATATACATACAATTTATTAAGGAGATTTTATGCGATTTTTTGATAAGTTTAAAAGGATTACTTTTTTATTTTTTATTTTATTAACGTTAAATAGTAATTTAATATATGCCGAAACAATAAATAATTCTTTAGATGCTAATGTTCCTAGTACATACTCGCCAGCATGCCTTTTGATGGACCAAAATTCTGGCAAAATTCTATATAGTAAGAATGCCAATACTAAAATGTACCCTGCTAGCACCACAAAGATTATGACTGCAATTCTTACTCTTGAAAATTGCAAGCTTACAGATACTGCCACTGCCAGCCATAATGCTGTTTATTCAATTCCTAGTGGTTA
>ERZ827440.1894-NODE-1894-length-20684-cov-54.442969_pt1 | contig 20684 bp, 19 predicted proteins | sample MGYA00519774_ERZ827440 | MGnify/ENA primary metagenome ERZ827440 (study PRJEB31778, sample SAMEA3449302) | human gut metagenome | biome: human gut; feature: human-associated habitat; material: faeces | place: United Kingdom | collected 2010/2012 ... | reverse complement strand
CGCAGGGCGACGTTGTCCGCATAGTCAACAGCAGCCGCAGCGTTGTTGCGAGCTATACCTACGATCCCTGGGGCAAGATAATAAGCAGCAGCGGAACATTAGCTGACATAAATCCGCTCCGCTATCGCGGTTATTACTATGATTCCGAGACAGGTTTTTACTATCTCCAGTCTCGCTACTATGACCCCGAGATTGGACGTTTCATAAACGCCGACAGCTACGCATCGACGGACGCAACCGGCCTCCTGAGCACCAACATGTTCGCGTATTGCGAAAATGACCCGGTGAACAAGAGCGATCCGAGTGGTGAATGGTTTTTACAAGCGGCCGCTATAGGAGCTGCAACAGATGTAGCATTATATTTGGTCGGCTGCGCAATATCAGGGGAAGAAGTTACTTGGAGAGGCGTCGGCGAACATGCACTAACAGGAGCAATTACAGGAGTTGCCTTTGGCGGCGCATCGAAAATAGTTGGCAAAGTTCTGTCAAAAGCTGTTGGCGCAGTAAAGGCAGCAAAATACACAACCGGAACGCCCAATGCAGTTGGAAAAATGGGAGAACAATTGTCAGGCATAGTCAAAAATACGACTAGGTACACTGTTAATAACAGGACAAGAATCCCGGATGGAGTTACAAGCAAGTTTATCCAAGAGTTTAAAAATGTAAAGACGCTGTCATACACATCTCAGCTAAAAGATTCACTACAGATAGCACAGAGCTCAGGAAGACGGTTGCAACTATTCATTCGTCCTAACACAAAACTTAGTGGGCCATTAAAAAACGCAATTACACAGCATAACATTAGCGTTAGATATCTTTGGTGATAAGGGGTGTGTAAATGGAAAACAATGAATTTGTAGCTGGTGCACTTTACGATGCTGCCTTGATAGATTTTGCGGAATGGAGAAATGACCCTGATAATTTACACGATGTTGCGCTTTTTGACGAAATGCTCAAGAAGATAAATGCTATGGGATATGGCAGCTATAGTAGCTATCCGGACATAACCATGCGGCGGCATGATGACCCGAACGTAATTGACATTATTGCTGATTATCTTGGCAAATTCGATGATGAGGGAATCACCGGAGAGCTCGTTCGCTCGATAGGAACAAAAAACGGGAAAATTGCCACAGAACGTATAATTGATTCTTTTTTCGGATTAAGCGAAACATCAAAATGTAATCATGCAACTTTTTATGATACCGCACTAACGAACATTTGTGACAAGCGATTTGCAGACAAATATGTAGAAATGATAAGTAACCCCAAATATGCGCGTTGGCTTTTGGGTTTGATGAAGCTGCTTGGTCGATGGAAGAATGAAAAAGCTAAAAGAGTCATGCTGGGGTATTTGGGGTCTGATAATGAGGATATGGTTAACATGACAGTTCAGGCACTAAAATATTATAAGCATGATCAAGAAGTTATAGCTGCTTTGAAATTAAGCCTTACTAAAGAGCATTCGGAAGGTTTGACCAAGCGCATAAATAGTTCTCTACAATTTGCGTCAAAGTAGCAAGATTGAGAGCAGATATGCTGTATTAAAATTAAATTTGCAGGAGCATATCGCCCGATATGCTCCTGCTTTCCTTTTGATGTTTGACAGCGCGGCGTGTGCGGTGTATAGTGAATAAAAGGAACGTTATTAACTTGCCGCACACTTTTTCGAGGAGCCCTATGAAAACGCAGACTATACACAGTTGTTTTCAATTAAGAATATTTATTACGATCATTGCAGACCCGGCGAACAACCAGCCGCTGGCAATGAAGTACAATAATACGTTGTACTATTATGTGCTCAACGCGCAGGGCGACGTTGTCCGTATAGTCAACAGCAGCCGCAGCGTTGTTGCGAGTTATACCTATGACCCCTGGGGCAAGATAATAAGCAGCAGCGGAACGCTGGCGGACATAAATCCTCTGCGCTATCGCGGTTATTACTATGATTCCGAGACAGGTTTTTACTATCTCCAGTCGCGCTACTACGACCCCGAGATCGGCCGCTTCATAAACGCCGACAGCTACGCATCAACCGATGCCACCGGCCTCCTGAGCACCAACATGTTCGCGTATTGCGAAAATGACCCGGTGAACAGAAGTGATCCGGATGGTGAATTTTGGAATATTGTTGCGGGCGCGGCGCTAGGCGCGGGAATGGAAGTCCTAACTCAATTAGCAACTGATACAAAGCTGCGAGACATAAACTGGGTAGATGTTGCTGTACAAGGTGCAGTTGGAGCTGCATCAAGCTTTACAATTGGCTTTAAAGTTGCAAGTAAGGCGCTTAATTTAGCAGTCAATATAGTCAAAAATGTGGGCGTATCTACAGTGGCTGAAACTATCAACCAAAATATAAACAGAAGTAAGATCAAAGGCAAAACCGCAGCCGTTGGTGCACAAGCAGCAATTGATACTTTGGTAGACAGAGGTAGTGCATGGTTGGTTGGTTCTACGAAGGCCAAAGCTGCAAAAATCATTGTTAAAACGGTGAAAAATACATTTTCGTTTACTTTCGGAATAAGCATTGAAACACTTTTCTCAAGGCATCACTCACGGTATGCAAGTGGGAGGTAGCAATGTGAAAAACTCCCTTAAGCCGAAAACGTATAATCCAGGTAAACGAGACCTTGTTCAAAATATCATAGGATATTCTATTCCCACAGTGGTTTCGGTTTATGGATTGTTGAAGTGGCCTTATGAAACGTTTTGGCTGATTTTGATGTTCGTTTTTGTAGTTCTCGACGTGATTTGCGTGTACTACATGTTACGTGATCCAACTTGCAAAACATTTATCACTATCGACAGTGAAGGTGCTCATATATTCTTCTCCAATATGGAAAAAACGATTTTTATTCCATGGAGTAGTGAAGTGTATGTTAATGTGTGCATCGAACAGGGATACCCATCATATAGACAACTTATACAGCGTCGGATACTGTGTTTATCTAGCGTTGATATGAAAGATGAGTTTTTGCTGCATAAACAGAGCATAAACTGGACACATGAAATGCCGACTGACGAAAGTGAGCCATGGATGGTGTTTTTGATTGTTTCTTACCCGTCCAAATGCGAGAAAGAAGCAGAGCGTGTTTTGGCGTTCAAAGAAGCTGCTTTAACAAAGAGATAGCATAAAATCAAATTAGCAGGAGTATATCGCCCGATATGCTCCTGCTTTCATTTTGATATTTGACAGCGCGGCGTGCACGGTGTATATTAAAAAACAGATTATTTGCCAGCCGCTGGCAATGAAGTACAACGGCAAGGTGTACTACTATGTTCTCAACGCTCAGGGAGATGTAGTCCGGATCGTTGACGGCAGCCGAAACGTTGTTGCAAGCTACAGCTACAACCCGTGGGGTAAGCTGCTGAGCAGCAGCGGCACACTTGCGAATGTAAATCCCCTGCGCTACCGCGGCTACTACTACGACAGCGAGACTGGCTTCTATTATCTCCAGTCTCGCTACTATGACCCCGAGATCGGGCGCTTCATAAACGCCGACAGCTACGCATCGACGGACGCAACAGGCCTCCTGAGCACCAACATGTTCGCATATTGCGAAAACAATCCCGTTATGCGCGTTGACCCGACGGGCGAACTGTTTTGGGATATACTTGACGTGTTCATGGCGGCATTGAGTTGGGATGATTTTCTCGAGTCACCTTCTTTGGTGAATCTCGGCTGGGCGGCACTTGACACGCTTGCGTTGCTGCCCGGTGTTCCTTCTTCGGGATATGCCCGGCGTGGAGTTGAGGTAGTAAGCTCAATATCTCATGCCAATAAAGCAAAAGATGTGGCCAAGGTTGGCTGGAAAGTCGGAGACGACATTTCCAATCTTACAAGAGCGGGGAATGTGCCATCGTGGTCAACTGTACGACAGAGATATTGGAAAAATGAAGCTTTAACGAACTATAAGGAATACTCACCTGAAGATCTGTTGCGTATGAGCCAGGGAAGAGCCCCCATTGGCGCTGAACCCAAACAATGGGAAGATGTATCCTATGGAACTTCACCATCCAAATGGTCGGTCGGGAGATAACTTTTTTAATTTTATCCGAGTTACTCCTTGGGAACATGACATTTTAGACCCACACAGGCACTTCAGACCGTGAAAGAGAGGAAAACATGATACCGAATAACAAAATTTTTTATAATAAAAATGAAATTATATATGATGGCAAGTTGTATTCAAGGTTATACAGGATGATTGATTCTCCGGGCAGATACATTCTTCATTTTGAATTTATATCTACAAATTCTGATTATGAACAATGTATCGGATTGAGTTTGTTTAAATTTAAAGGCGCAGTATATATTAACGGTGAGAGAGTTAAGCTTGGCCGGGGCGAGTTTACGGGAATGCAATTTTCTGAAAGAACAGCACCACAAAAGTTCAATGTAGAAATTGACATGAAATCAGGTGTTATAAGCATTTACAATTCGGCAAGGGGATGGCGGGAGGACATTATAAATCATACACCATCCGCTGTTCCAGCAATGATCGTAGACAAAACAGGGGAGAATAGTTATGTTTTTCATTGCAACGACTATGTTTATGACGACGACTTCGATGACCTTGTATTTAGCCTTGAGGTAACAAAGTTAGAATAACGGCAATTAGCAATTAAAATCAAATTCGCAGGAGCATATTGCCTGATATGCTCCTGCTTTCCTTTTGCTCGCAAAATACCAGTACGAAAGCGGCGTGAACGATCAGGTACAATAAGTTGCGCAAAAGGGAGCAGTGAAAAAGAAGACGTAGTTTGCAGACTCCGGCTGAATGAAGTCAGCTGGAGTCTGCAAACATTTTTGTGCATAAATCTTGATGGTATCTGCTATTCTCAGCCCCCCTTCGCTCGATGCTTGAAGCTAAAGCGTTTTGCGGGATACCTCTACCGGCACAACGGGTAGTTTCCGAATTCAATAAAGACAAGAAGACTGGCAAAACGTTGCCAGCCTTTTTGCTTGAGAATATTTAGCTTTATCTTATTGAATACTCATTTCGCAGTTGTGATCGATGTTGTATATGAGCGGGAATCCGAGCCGCTGCTGTTCTTCGCAAAGAAGATGACAACGGCGTAGTACTTTTGTCCGGCCACGCCGGCGTAGGGGACAGAGTCGCTGTGGAATGCGGTGTCGGAAATTATAACTCACCGTGGAGAAATGCGGTGTTTCCTCTTGGAGTGTATAGCCCAGAAACCAACGGTAGCAGATATTTGCGCTGATCTCATCCGCCGTCCGCCGCAGAGATGGCAGGCCGTACAGATGCTGGATCAGCACCATTTTGAACAGCACAACAGGGTCCACGCTGGGCCGCCCGGTATCTTCGCTGTACAATGGTTCCACCATTTCATAGAGCCGGTTAAAATCTACTGCTTCATCTATTTTTCGCAACAGATGCCCCTTGGGAACCAAGCTCTCCGTATCGACAATCTCTATGACACCACGATCCATTTTTCCGCGTTCCAGCATCTTTCATCACCCAGAACCATTTTATCATATAAACGCAAAAAAGCCCAGCTGGGCTGGACTTTTTCGACACGCTGAGCCCCGAAAGATATATCTTTCGGTGCTCTCAACGTCTGCGGATTTTCCGTTTAAATTTATCCGAAAAAAAGTAAGCCTACAGCTCAAATAAGCTGTAGGCTTTTGGTGGACGATACAAGACTCGAACTTGTGACCTCCCGCACGTCAAGCGGATGCGCTACCAGCTGCGCCAATCGTCCATTTTCATCGGCAACGGTTATTCTACCCGATGCCGATGGATTTGTCAATACTTTTTTTCAGTTTCTCACATAAACCGTGCATTCGGCGGTTTTTCCGTAGCACGAGAGGACGACCTTCATCGTTCCTGCGCTTACGCCCGTCACGGTGCAGGTGCCGTTTTCGTTGGTCGTCACTGTTGCAACGTTCGGGTCGGTCGATGACCACTGATACTCGGCAGTGACCGTCATCGGGAAGTGCGAGCCTGTGAGCGTTATCGACTGGCCGGCCTGGATCGCAAACTCCGTGCAGGGATTTGCGTAGGGGCTGCTCATCGTGACCGAGGTTATCTCCGGCGTGGGAGTCGGAGTCGGGGTCGGAGTCGGGGTCGGAGTCGGCGCGGCAGAGACATCTGCCGGAGGCGTCGGCATAACCGGAGCATTGGGATTGTCCGCATTATCGAGGCTCACGGTTATCATGACTATGAGCGCCGCTATGATGGCAACGATGAGTATCGCACCGAAAATAAACTGCCATTTGCGATTATCGCCCGCTCTTTTATTCGCAGCCGTGCCTTTGACGGCGCTGGGCGTTGTGCCGGGAGCGCGGCGGCTGTTCTGGACCCTGCGAGTGCTGCACTTGGGACAGCGGCGGCGCATTGCGGAATACTTCTCTCCGCAGCGGCGGCAGGTCACCTGAGGAATCAATGCCATATATGCTCCTCCTTATTGCTTGATATCTTAAATATAATACAATATTATAGCTTTCTCGTCAAGTATCGCACCCGGCAAGCCGGCGGCGGATATACTCGGCGACGTCGTCGGCGGCAATGCCCAGAGCATAGGCCAGCTCGCCGTGCAGCATGCGCTCGGCCGTTTTGAGATACTGCGCATCGACATTGTGGAAGTGCTTTTTCTGATCCTTGAGCGCCTCGCGGCGGCGATACAGCATTCCGGCAAGCTGCATGAGCTGCTTGCGGCTGCCGTTTTTGACGATATCGTCGCAGACCGTTTTGCGCTCGTTATCGCTCGTTATCCAGTCAAGCGGCTCGTTCGCTGCCTCGTCGATAAGCGCGTTTGCCTCGCTGCCCGTCAGCACCGGGCGGAGCTTATTTGCAAGCTTTTCGCTCGCCGTCGGCACATAAACAGTGCTGCCCGGATCGTCGATCGGGCTGAGGACATAGTACTCGCCCTTCGTTTTTCCGAGCTTAAGCATGCTTATCTCCTTGACCGTGCACACTCCCTGCGTTCCATAGACAACCGTTTGACCAACCGCCAGCATTTTTTCGACCTCCAAAAAAATTGCGCCGCTTCATGCGGCACCACAAAAGCTTTTATCCTTAATACATTATTAACATATATTAATATATCACATTTTTAATTTTGTTGCAAGGAAGAAAAAAATAGTATATAATAATTGCTTGTCAACAAACAAAACAAAAGATTGGAGTGTTATTATGAAACGCACTAAGATCGCTCAGATATTTGCCGATGCGGACAGCTTCGGCGGCAAGGAGATAACCGTCTGCGGCTGGGCGCGCACCATTCGCGACATGAAGAATTTCGGCTTTATCGAGCTTAACGACGGCTCGTGCTTCAAGAGCCTGCAGGTCGTGCTCGAGCGCGAGAAGCTCGATAACTACGACGAGCTTGCGCACCAGAACGTCGGCGCGGCGTTCATCGCCAAGGGCGAGCTTGTGCTCACGCCCGACGCAAAGCAGCCGTTTGAGCTGAAGGCGACCGAGGTCACCGTCGAGGGCGCATCCACCCCCGACTATCCGCTTCAGAAAAAGCGCCACAGCGTCGAGTTTTTGCGCACGATCCAGCACCTGAGACCGCGCACGAACCTGTTCTCGGCGACCTTCCGCGTCCGCAGCGTTGCGGCGCAGGCCGTGCACGAATTTTTCCGCAATAACGGCTTTGTATACGTCCACACGCCGATCATCACCGGCTCCGACTGCGAGGGCGCAGGCGAGATGTTCCGCGTTACCACCCTCGACCTGAACGACCTTCCTCTGCGCGAGGACGGCAAGGTCGATGACAGCAAGGATTTCTTCGGCAAGGTCACGAGCCTTACCGTTTCCGGCCAGCTCAACGCCGAAAACTTCGCCATGGCCTTCGGCGATGTTTACACCTTCGGCCCGACCTTCCGCGCCGAGGTATCCTACACTCAACGCCACGCCGCCGAGTTCTGGATGATCGAGCCCGAGATGGCGTTTGCCGACCTTTACGACTACATGGACAACGCCGAAGCGATGGTCAAGTACGTCATAAACACCGTCATCGAGCGCTGCCCACAGGAGATGCAGTTTTTCAACTCCTTCGTGGACAAGGGGCTGCTCGAGCGCCTCGAGAACGTCGTTTCCAACGAGTTCGGCCGCATAAGCTACACCGAGGCAGTCGATATCCTCAAGAAAAGCGGCGAGAAGTTCGACTTCCCCGTTGAATGGGGCATCGATCTGCAAACCGAGCACGAGCGCTACCTGACCGAGAAGGTCTTTAAAAAGCCCATCTTCGTCACCGATTACCCCAAGGATATCAAGGCGTTTTACATGCGCGCAAACGACGACGGCAAGACCGTTGCCGCGGCCGACTGCCTTGTTCCCGGCGTCGGCGAGATCATCGGCGGCTCGCAGCGCGAGGAGCGCCTCGACGTTCTGCTTGCACGCATGAACGAGCTGGGTCTGAACCCCGACGACTACTGGTGGTACCTCGATCTGCGCCGCTACGGCTCCTGCCGACACGCAGGCTACGGTCTGGGCTTCGAGCGTCTGGTCATGTACCTCACCGGCGTTTCCAACATCCGAGACGTCGAGCTTCATCCCCGCACCACCGGCAACGCTGATTTTTAGTGGCGCTTTTTAGAGGCGCCTTACCGCAGCTACGGATACGCATATTGCGGTTGCCCGGTTCGAGGGCGCGGAGGAAACCGTGTGGCTTTGCCGCAGCCGAGAGCTGAGAGCAGTTGGCTGAGAGCCATTGTGTGCGCAAGCGCACGGATTTAGTTGCGCATTGAGGCTGATGCCGATACAGTTCTTGCGTCAGCCCGACCGGGAACGACAGCACAGACCATAAGGAAAGGGTGGCCTTTGGCCGCCCTTTTGATTTTTATTTTAATGCCGGCTAAGCCGGAGCATGCGGAACGGGCAAGCCCGTTCCCTACATGATTGCGGTGCAAAATTCATCAGCGCACTTGCGTTACGCGAGGCAATTACGGTTTTCTCCATTGTTTCGAACCGGGTTCACGCAAAAACCGTATCGGTAGGTGCCTCAATTCGCCACTAAAAAACCTTGACGAAAGTGGGGTTTTGGTGCATTATATAATGTAAGTATTTATTACTGAAAGGATCGGAACATGCTTTTTGCGATCATTGCCGCGGTGATACTCATTGCGGATCAGTGGCTGAAATATTGGGTCACGGTAAATATAACGCTCTCGACCGGCTCGCAGGAGCTGATCCCGGGCGTGGTGAAGCTTGTTAATATCCACAACTCCGGCGCGGCGTTCGGCCTGCTTGACAATGTTGACTATGCGCGCTGGATATTCCTCGCGGTGACGGCGGTGTTCGTCGTTGTGATCGCCGTGCTGCTGGTCAAGCGCGTTTTCGACTCGCGCTTTGCGGTGTGGTGCGAAGTGCTGTTTCTCACCGGTGCGCTCGGCAACTGCATCGACCGTGTTTTCCTCGGCTATGTTGTGGACATGTTCAAGCTCGAGTTTGTCAACTTCGCGGTGTTCAACATCGCCGACGCGGTTCTGGTCGTGTCGTGCCTGATGTTCGTGATATATGTTTTCTTCGGCTCGCGCGGCGACGATGACGAGGACGACGAGCCTATAAAGGTCCGGCCCATGCAGCGCAGCGCGACGGCAGACCCCGTTGACGATTTTGCCGACATTTTCGGCATAAGCACCAAGGCCGCCGAGCAGCCCAAGGAGGCTCAGCCGCTCAAGCCCGAGGAGAGCAAGCTTCCGCCGACGCACGATGCGTTCTGGGACGATTTCGGCCCTGCGCAGCGCACGGCCGCGCCGAAGCCTGCCGAAAAAGTGCCGGAGAAGCAGCCAAAGTCCGCGGCCGACACCGGCGAGGACTTCAGCGTTGAGGATATTCTGGCCGAGTTTAAGGATCTGTAATGGATTATTTGGACGATAACATCATAACGATAACAGCACAGGAGAGCGCCGAACGTATCGACGCTCTCCTTGCGCGCTGTGTGCCGGAGCTTACGCGCAGCGCCGCCGCGCGGCTGATCGAGGACGGAGCGGTGACTGTCGGCGGACGCACGGTCAGGAAAAACTACAAGTGCGCGCCCGGCGACGAGATAAGCCTTATCATGCCCGAGGCCGCCGACTGCGAGCTGAGGCCGCAGGACATTCCCATCGACGTCGTGTACGAGGATGACGATCTGCTGGTCGTCAACAAGGCGCGCGGCATGGTAGTCCACCCTGCCCCCGGTCACCCGGACGGCACGCTTGTGAATGCGCTGATGTTCCGCTGCGGCGACTCGCTGTCCGGCATCGGCGGCGAGAAGCGCCCCGGCATCGTCCACCGCATCGACAAGGACACATCGGGACTGCTGATAGTCGCGAAAAACGATTTTGCGCATCTGGCGCTGTCGGCTCAGCTTGCCGACCGCAGCCTGTCGCGCGTGTACGAGGCCGTCGTGCGCGGCGGCATGCGCGAGGATTCGGGCACGGTTAACGCGCCCATCGGCCGGCATCCGACCGACCGCAAGAAAATGGCCGTCACGCAGAAGGGCTCGCGCAGCGCGGTCACGCACTGGGAGGTCATCGCGCGCTATCGCGGCTACACGCACATCCGCTGCCGGCTCGAGACCGGCCGCACGCATCAGATCCGCGTCCACATGGCGCACATCGGGCATCCCCTGCTCGGCGACGCGCTTTACGGCGCGCCCTCGCCCGATAAGGGGCTTAGCGGCCAGTGTCTGCACGCGCGCGAGCTGAAATTCATCCATCCGCGCACCGGCGAGCATGTCGTCGTCTCCACCGATCTGCCCGAGTACTTCACATCCATCCTCCACCGCCTTTGTTTAGAGGCGAATTGACGCAGTCACCAATACGGTGATTGCCGGTACCCGGTTCGAAATATTGGCGAAAACCGTGACTGCTACGCAACCCGGTAGTACAAGCTGAGTTTTTTGCCGCACCACCTTTTGTCTTCCCCTTGAGGGGAAGGCAAAAAAGAGGGGCGGTCTGCGACCGCCCCAATGAATAATGAATGATGAATAGTGAATATTGAATAATTATGGTGTGCAGCCTTTGGCTGCACTTTTTTAATAGCGCCTTTGCGCTGTTGCCGATACGGTTGCTGCGTCAGCCCGACCGGTGAGTGCAGGTAAAACCGTGACACACGGAACGGGCAAGCCCGTTCCCTACAGGGGGTGCGGTGCAAAACTCAGCAACGCACTACCGGGTTGCGTAGCAGTCACGGTTTTTGCCAATGTCTCGACACCGGGCGACCGCAATATGCGTATCCGTAGGTGCCGTAATTCGCCTCTAAAAATGCGCCTCTAAAAAAGCTTTCTGTATTCCGTCGGCAAGCTGCCGACGGATTTTTTAAACTCTGCGGAGAATTTGCTCTGATTTTCGTAGCCCACGCGCTCGGCGATCTCGGCAATGCTCAGCCCCGTTTCGCGCAGAAGCTTTGAGGCAAGCTCCATGCGGTGCTCTTTTATGTGCGCGGCAAGCGACTTGCCGTAGACGGCCTTGAACATCTCCTTGAGCGACGAAGGATTTATCAAAAATCTCCGCGACAGCTCCTCGATCGTGTAGCGCCGGTCGAGATTTTCCGTCAGAAGATCGTGCACGCGGCGTATGGTGTCGAGCTGCTCGGCGGAGTATCTGCCCTCGCCGCCGGTTGCGGCGTCAAGCTCCGGCAGCTCCGGTACGCTTTGAATATCGCCGTCGTGCTCTTCGGGGCAGGATATCTCCATCGTCTTTTCTATCATAATATGCAATAGCCTCACCTGCTCGGTCGCAGCGGCCTTGTAGTAGACCTCCTTACCGTCGCGGCGGCTTACTATAAGCCCCGAATCCCTGAGCTGGCGCAGATGATGCGACACGGCCGGGCTTGTCATGCCCGTCAGCAGCGATATATTGACAACGCACTGCTCGCAGTGGCACAAAAGCCAGAATATCCTCACGCGGCTTGAATCGGCAAGCAGCTTGAATATGTCCGACACCGTGCGGAAGCTCTCGGTTTTCGCGACGTTATCGCGCAGATGCTCGCTTATCTCCGCGCCGTGATCGTGCAGAACAGCTTCGTTTTCCATCGTCGTTACTCCATTCGGAAATGATTTAAGCCCATTTAGAAGTTCATTGCCGCGCGGCATTGACTTTTCGGCTCGGACTTATTATACTGCAAGCATAACGATTAAACAACTACTTAATTGTTGAATTAAATTTGTATAGGAGAAATCATCATGAAAAAGACCTACAAGATCGAAGTAGACTGCGCAAACTGTGCAAATCTCATGGAAGAGGCAGCCGGCAAGACCGAGGGCGTCGAGAAGGCCGCAGTCAATTTCATGACCCAGAAGATGACCCTTGAGTTTGCAGAGGGCGCGGACATTGACGCCGTTATGAAGAACGTCGTCAAAAATTGCAAAAAGGTCGAGGATGACTGCGAGATCTATCTCTAAGCCGCATAAGTCCGTAAACGCCCTTCATGATGAGGGGCGTATTTTAATCATAAGGGAAAGATGATATTATGAATAAAAAGCAGAAAAAAGTGCTCGTGCGAATATTGATCACAGCCGCACTGCTCGCACTGCTGAATCTGGTGCAGCTTCCGGAGATACCGGCAATGATCCTGTATCTTGCGGCATATCTCATTATCGGCTATGATATTTTGCGCAAGGCCGGCAAGGGCATTTTAAACGGCCGCGTTTTCGACGAGAACTTCCTGATGGCCGTTGCCACGATCGGCGCGGTCGCGCTTGCGATCATAAGCGGCAGCGGCGACTTCAACGAGGCGGTGCTGGTAATGCTGTTTTACCAGGTCGGCGAGCTGTTCCAGAGCTACGCCGTCGGCAAAAGCCGCCGCAGCATTTCCGCGCTTATGGACATCCGCCCCGACTATGCCAATATCGAGGTTGACGGCAAGCTCGAGCAGGTCGATCCCGACGAGGTCGAGGCCGGCAGCGTCATAGTCGTGCAGCCGGGCGAAAAGGTGCCGATCGACGGCGTTGTCATCTCCGGCAGCTCGACCGTAAACACCAGCGCCCTTACCGGCGAGAGCCTGCCGCGCGACATTGCCGAGGGCGACGAGATCATAAGCGGCTGCATAAACCTCAGCGGCCTTATCCGCGTGCGCACGACAAAGCCCTTCGGCGAATCGACCGTGTCGAAGATACTGGAACTTGTTGAAAGCTCCGGCTCGCGCAAATCGCGCTCGGAGCAGTTTATCTCGCGCTTTGCAAGGGTCTACACCCCCATCGTGTGCTACTCGGCGCTTGCGCTTGCGATACTGCCGCCGCTTGTGCGCATCGTGTTCATGGGTCTGGGCGGTGACTGGACCGACTGGATCTATCGCGCGCTGACCTTCCTCATCATAAGCTGCCCCTGCGCACTGGTCATCAGCATTCCGCTGAGCTTCTTCGCAGGTCTGGGCGGCGCGAGCAGCGAGGGCGTTCTGATAAAAGGCTCGAACTATCTGGAGGCTCTGGCACAGACAAAGACCGTTGTTTTCGACAAGACCGGCACGCTCACGCGCGGCGTTTTCGAGGTCAGCGGCATCCATCACTGCCCCATAGAGGACGAAAAGCTGCTTGAATACGCGGCCCTTGCCGAGTGCGCCTCCTCGCACCCGATCAGCAAAAGCCTGCGCGAGGCTTACGGCAGGGAGCTTGACCGCAGCCGAGTGAGCGATATCGAGGAGATAAGCGGCAACGGCGTTATCGCAAAGGTAGACGGCCGAACGATAGCCGCCGGCAACGACCGCCTGATGCAGCGCCTCGGCATAGATCACAAACCCTGCCGCAGCGTCGGCACGATCGTGCACGTTGCCATCGACGGCGTTTACTCGGGCCACATCGTCATCTCCGACGTTGTAAAGCCCAGCTCCGCACAGGCGATAGCCGAGCTTAAAAAACAGGGCGTCGGCAAGACAGTCATGCTCACGGGCGACGCAAAGGTGGTTGCCGAAAAGGTCGCAGCCGACCTCGGCGTTGACGAGGTACACAGTCAGCTCCTGCCCGGCGACAAGGTCAGCGAGGTCGAGCGTCTGCTCGGCGAGACCACCGGCAAGGCAAAGCTTGCCTTCGTCGGCGACGGCATAAACGACGCCCCCGTGCTCTCGCGCGCCGACATCGGCATCGCGATGGGCGCAATGGGCTCGGACGCCGCCATCGAGGCAGCAGACGTTGTGCTCATGGACGACGATCCGCTGAAGATATCCAGAGCGATAAAAATTTCGCGCAAGTGCATCCGCATCGTGTACGAAAACATCGTTTTCGCCCTCGGCGTGAAGTTTGCCTGCCTGCTGCTGGGCGCGCTCGGCATAGCCGACATGGGCGCGGCTATCTTCGCCGACGTCGGCGTAATGGTCATCGCCGTGCTCAACGCAATGCGCGCGCTGCACTGCTCGAAATAAACATTCGGAGCGGATTTTTTATGTTCTACATGTCATTTATGAAGCTTTTCCTGCGCGGAGCGGAATATAGCTGACGGTTTTAAGCTTTCTGTACGATATCTGTACGGCAAGCTGAAATTTTCGCGTTTTTCTTTGGCTTTAGTAACTAAAATCACTGTTATACAATTTCGGGTCGCTGTCCTGATTTCAGGCATGCGGCCCGATTTGCCTATTTAATTGCCCGGGTCGTCAGACTAACATCATAATCAAACAACGAACAGTGCAGGATACCCTGCACGCATGGAGGAATGACAATATGAACAAGAAATTTGCAAAAACGCTTGCAATGGTTCTGGTCATTGCAATGCTTCTGTCCCTCGGCTCGTTCGCCTTTGCGGACGCGGACACAACGTCAGCCGACGACGGCAACGATTACCCGATCGTGCTCGTCCACGGTCTGTTCGGCTGGGGCGGAACGGAGATCGCGAACCTTAACTACTGGGGCGGCTTTTCCAGCCTTCAGCAGATGCTCACCGACGCAGGCTACGAGGTCTACACCCCGTCGATAGGCCCCGTTGCGAGCAACTGGGACAGAGCCTGCGAGCTGTACGCCTACCTCGTCGGCGGCACGGTCGATTACGGCCAGTACCACTCGTCGCAGAACGGACACAGCCGCTACGGCCGCACCTTCAAGGGCGTCCTGCCCGAGCTTAACGACGCCGACAGCACGCTGAAGATCCACCTTGTCGGCCACAGCATGGGCGGCGAGACGATACGCATGCTCGCGCAGCTTCTTGAAAACGGCGATCCCGACGAGCTGCGCGCAACGACCGACGGCAGCATCAGCAAGCTCTTCACCGGCACCTGCCGCCACTGGATAGAGAGCATCACCACCCTCTGCACTCCGCACGACGGCAGCCAGTATGACGGTAAGGTCTACAACGAGGAGGAGCCGCTCGTTCACCGCTTCGTGGCCGCTCTTTCCGCAGCAACGGGCATGAACATAAACGAGGAAAACCTCGGCCTTGATTTCAAGCTCGACCAGTGGGGTCTTACCCGTGAGCCGGGCGAGAGCTACGAAAGCTACATTCACCGCGTTGAAAACAGCAACCTGTGGAAGGGCGACGTGAAGGATCTGAGCGTTTACGACCTGTCCCCGGACGGCGCGGCGGTGCTCAACTCCTACGCCAAGGCGCAGGATGATATCTACTACTTCTCCGTCGCATGCTCGGACACCTACCGCAGCGCGGTTTATCCGCACCACTACCTGCCCTACAGCAACATAAATCCGCTCATGAAAAAGAGCGCGACCTACATGGGCAGCTACAAAAACTACGCCGCTGGCCACGTCACCATCGACGAGAGCTGGTGGGAAAACGACGGCATCGTCAGCGTTCGCTCGGCGCAGTATCCGCATGAAGGCTCGTCTGACCGCTGCAACCTCAATTACGGCACCGAAAACGGCGTTATGACCTTCAAGGACGGCACCGAGAAGGGCGTTTGGAACTACATTGAGAAGATCGAACGGACCGATCACATCAACATGGTCGGCCAGATCACAAACACGAAGTATCTTCAGGGCAAGTTCTTTGAGATGGCCGCAATGCTCGCAAGCATCCCTGCCGACGGCGGCACACCCGACACGCCCGATGTGCCCGCAAGCGTTCCCTTTGTCGATATCGTAAACGGCAGCTTTTATTACGACGCCGTAGTCTGGGGCTATAACAACGGCATCGTAAACGGCGTTGACTCTACGCACTTTGCGCCCGACGCCAGCTGCACCCGCGCGCAGGTCGTGACCTTCCTCTGGCGCGCGGCCGGCAGCCCGGAGCCTAAGTCGATGAGCACTCCGTTTACCGACGTAAAGTCCGGCAGCTTCTACGAAAAGGCCGCCGCATGGGCCTATGAAAACGGCATCGTCAAGGGCACAACGGACACAACGTTCGCGCCGAACGCGACGGTAACGCGCGCTCAGTTTGTCACCTTCCTGTGGCGTTATGAGGACTGCCCCTCGTCGAGCATCGCAAATCCGTTTTCCGATGTTTCCGAAAGCTCGGTGTATGCTCCGGCAATACTCTGGGCAGCCGAAAACGGTGTCACCGTCGGCACCGGAAACGGCACCTTCGTTCCCAACGGCGCATGCACACGCGCCCACGTCGTAACCTTCCTTTGCCGCGACCTGGCAAAGTGAAGAACGATTTAAGCACGAAAAAAATCTCTCCCGACCGGGAGAGATTTTTTCATATTTCGCTCGATTTGTGGATACCGGTGACGGAGAACTCGACCCATTCGGCGACGTTTGTTGCGTGGTCGCCGATGCGCTCGAAGTATTTTGCTATCATCAGAAGATCCAGCGCGTACTCCGCGTCGCCGCTGCCGGAGCGGATCATTTCGATAAGCGCGGTTTTCATGCTCAAAAAGCAATCGTCAACCACGTCGTCGTGCTCGATAACGCTTTTTGCAAGGGCAAGGTCGCGCTTATTATACGCCTCGATGCTGTCGGTGACCATGCCGATGGCGGCCTCGGCCATGGGGCGCATGGCGGCGCACTCGCTGCCGGTCTTGCCGCCGAGATGCGGAATTATCTCGGCAATGTCGCCTGCCTGGTCGCCGATGCGCTCAAGGTCGGTTATCATTTTAAGCGCGGCCGATATCTGCCGCAGGTCGCGCGCCACGGGCTGCTGCTGGAGCAGAAGCCGCAGGCACAGCGCTTCTATATCGCGCTCGTACCGGTCGATCTCAAGGTCAAGCGGCGCGAGCTTTTTTGCAAGCTCCGAGTCGCCCGAGAGCAGCGCCTTTGCCGAGTTGGCTATAGCCTCCTCGCACATTGCGCCCATAAGCGTGAGCTTTTCGCCAAGCTCCCTGAGCTGGGCATCGAATTTGCTTCTCATCAGCCGAACCTCCCTGTTATATAGTCCTCGGTGCGCTTATCCGAAGGCACGGAGAACAGCTTTTCGGTGTTGTCGTATTCAATAAGCTCGCCGAGCAGGAAAAACGCGGTGCTGTCGGAGATGCGCAGCGCCTGCTGCATGTTGTGGGTTACGATAACGATGGTGTAGTTTTTCTTAAGCTCCGTTGCAAGCTCCTCGATCTTCGAGGTCGAGATGGGGTCGAGGGCGCTGGTCGGCTCGTCCATGAGCAGCACGTCCGGCTCGACGGCAAGTGCGCGCGCGATGCACAGTCTCTGCTGCTGACCGCCCGACAGACCGAGGGCGGATTTTTTGAGTCTGTCCTTTACCTCATCCCAGATCGCCGCGCCCTGAAGCGAGCGCTCAACGATCTCGTCAAGCTCGGATTTTTTGCGCACGCCGTGCGTGCGCGGCCCGTAGGCGACGTTGTCGTAAATGCTCATGGGAAAGGGATTGGGCTTCTGGAACACCATGCCGATGCAGCGCCTGAGCTCGTTTACGTCCGTTCCCGGAGCGTAGATGTTCTTCTCTTTATACTTTACCTCGCCGGTGATCTTCACGTCCGGCACGAGGTCGTTCATGCGGTCGAGCGTTTTTAAAAACGTCGATTTGCCGCAGCCGGAGGGGCCGATGAGCGCGGTTATGCTCTTTTCGGGTATCTCCATGTTTATGTTTTTAAGCGCCCGGGTCTGGCCGTACCACAGGCACAGATCGTTTACGCTGATTATGCTGCTCATATGCTTCTCCTCTTCTGATAGTATCTGCCGACAAGCGTTGCGACAAGGTTTATGATAACGGTCAGCGCCATGAGTATCGCCGCAATGGCGAAGGCTACGTCGAAATCGCCCTGCTCCTTGGCGTAGACATACAGCGAAACGGTGAGCGTAGCTCCCGCGCCGGACAGGCCGTCAGCGAAAATGTTATAGATATTGTGGGCAAAGCCCGCAGTGAACAGCAGCGCTGCCGATTCGCCCAGAATGCGGCCGACGGCGAGGATGCAGCCTGTAATTATGCCGTCCACGCAGCCGGGGAAAACGACGGTGCGGATAACGCGCCACTTGCCGGCTCCGAGGCCGAACGCGCCCTCGCGCAGGCTCTGCGGAACGGTTTTGAGGCTCTCCTGAGTCGTGCGCATAACGGTCGGCAGGTTCATGATGACAAGCGTCATGGCGCCGGCCTGCAAGGAGGTCTGGAAGCCGAGGAAATTGCAGAAAAACAGCATGCCGACAAGGCCGTAGATGATGCTCGGAATGCCCGAGAGCGTCTCGGCGGCGTATTCGATAGCGCCGACGATGCGGTGGCTGCTCGCGTATTCCGTGAGATATATCGCAGCGCCAACGCCCAGCGGCAGCACCCACACGAGCGTTCCGAGGACGATATAGAGCGTATTAAGTATATCCGGCAGGATGCCGACGGAGTCCGCGAGGTAGCTCGGCTTTGAGGAAAGAAACTCCCACGAGATATTCGGAATGCCCTTTATGAGCACATATGCTATTAAAAACAGCACCAGCGCCGACGTCAGAGCCGCGCACAGCCCCGAAAGGCCGCGCATAACGATCCCGTAAGCCCTGCGCTTTGCTTTTACGTTTTTATTATCCATTCGATTTATCCCTCTTCAAAAGGAAGTTGAGCGTTGCGTTTATGAGCATGATAAACAAAAACAGCACGAGCGCGATCGAGAAAAGCGCCTGACGCTGGAGGCCCGAGGAATAGCTCATCTCGCTTGCAACGGCCGTTGTGAGAAATCTTACGCTCTGGAAAAGCTCGGGCATGTTCGGCGCGTTGCCGGACACCATCATAACGGCCATCGCTTCGCCGATGGCACGGCCCACGCCGAGGACGACCGCCGCGGCAATGCCGCTTTTCGCCGCCGGAACGGACACGCGGAAATACGTTTCTGTCGGCGTTGCGCCGAGGGCAAGCGACGCATCCTCGTACTCCTTGGGAACGGCCTCGAGCGAGGTCATGGAGACCTTGATGATCGACGGCAGGATCATGATGGCAAGCACGATCATCGCCGCCAGAAGGCTTGCGCCGTCGGGAACGTTAAACACCTTGCGTATGCCCGGAACGAGCACCATCATGCCCACAAGGCCGTAAACGACCGAGGGGATGCCTGCAAGCAGCGACACCGCCTCAACGACCACCGCGCACACGCGCTTATCGGCCATTTTCGCAAGATACACCGCCGCCATAAATCCCACCGGCACACCGAGGACAATGGCTCCGGCGGTGCCGTAGACGCTCGTGAGGATAAACGGCAGGATGCCGTAGCTCGGCTCGGCGGCGGTCGAGGCCCACTTTTTGCCCAGCAGGAAGTCAGGAATACCGATCTCCTTTATCGCCGGAATGCCCGAAACGATGAGGTAGACCGTTATCAGCAAAACGCTCGCCACCGTCACAAGCCCGAGGACAAGGAATATGCCGTGGACTATATTTTCAAGGAGATTTTTCGTTTTTAGTTTCATATGAACAACATCCTACACATACAAAAAATAAGCCGACGTAAACCGAACCGCTGCCGGTTTTCGTCGGCTTAATTAATTACTTGGACACAGGGACTGCGCCTGCTGCGGAGATGACGTCTGCTGCCGCTGCGCTTGTTGCGTAGTCAAAGAACTTCTGAGCTGCTGCGGAAAGCTCGGTGCCGTCCTTGGTCACCAGAACGAAGGGGCGCTGCACTGCGTAGCTGCCGTCGGAAACGGTGGCCTCGGTGGGAGCGACTCCGCCGACGGAGAGCGCCTTGACGGTGTCCTTAACGGATGCCAGGGAAGCGTAGCCGATGGCGTTGGGGTTGCCTGCAACGGTGGTGATCACGTCGCCGGTGCTGGTCAGCTCCTGACGGTACTTGCATGCGTCCTTGGTGTCGGTGATGCTCTCAAAGCCGTCACGGGTGCCGGAGCCTGCCTCGCGGCCGATGAGAACGATCTCTGCGTCGTCGCCGCCGACGTCCTTCCAGTTGGTGATCTCGCCGGTGTAGATCTTGGCTATCTGCTCGATGCTCAGGTCGGAGACCTTGTTTTCGGGGTTAACTATGATCGCGATGCCGTCGAGTGCGAGGACGGTCTCTTTCAGGCCGGAAGCCTTCTCGTCGTCCTTCAGCGCACGGGATGCAAGGCCGATATCGCAGCGGCCTTCGCTGACTGCGGTGATGCCGGAGCCGGAGCCGGTGGGGTTGTAGCCTACGGTGATACCCTTGTTGTCGGCCTGGAAAGCCTCGCCGAGGGACATGATGACCTTTTCCATCGAGGTCGAGCCGTCGGTGCTGACAGTGCCGGTCACTTCGGCGTTGTCTTTGTTATCGGTTGTGCCGCCGTTGTCGCTTTTTCCGCATGCGGCGAACAGGCTGAGCGCCATGAGCGCCGCGAGAATCAAACTTATAAGCTTTTTCATTCAAAATTAGATATGAATTTTGATTATCTTTTTAGTAGTTCTTATATGCCGGTATAGCCCGTATTTACAGGCTTTTCCGGCATTTTTCGTA
>ERZ827440.1881-NODE-1881-length-20842-cov-5.069322_pt1 | contig 20842 bp, 18 predicted proteins | sample MGYA00519774_ERZ827440 | MGnify/ENA primary metagenome ERZ827440 (study PRJEB31778, sample SAMEA3449302) | human gut metagenome | biome: human gut; feature: human-associated habitat; material: faeces | place: United Kingdom | collected 2010/2012 ... | reverse complement strand
GAATAGTAAACGAAGTAAAACATGTAAATCGAGTGGTATACGATATAACCGGAAAGCCACCAGCAACAATAGAATGGGAATAATAAAAATTATATAATTAAAGTTGTCATAATAGTATATGGCAACTTTTTATAGTTTATAATAGAAATTGTTTTTAAACAATATTGAAAAAATGTTACTTAATGATATAATACAGTCAGATAAAAATATAACTATATTTTATCTAACATTAGTACCTTATGAAAGGTGGAAAAATTATGATAAAATTTACAAAAATGCATGGGCTAGGAAATGATTATGTGTATATTGATGCAACAGCTAAAACTGGGCAAAAAATAGAAAATGAATCAGACCTAGCTAAATTTGTCAGCAACAGGCATTTTGGAATTGGTTCAGATGGATTAATTTTAATATGTGACAGTAAAGTTGCAGATTTTAAAATGAGAATGTTTAACTATGATGGTAGTGAAGCGGAAATGTGTGGTAATGGAATACGATGTGTAGGAAAATTTGTATATGACAAAGGTCTTACAAATAAAGAAAGTATTACAGTAGAAACTTTGGCTGGAATAAAAACACTAAAGTTTAATATAGAAAATAATAAGGTAAAAACTGTTAAAGTTGATATGGGAGAACCAATACTAAATCCACAAGAAATACCTATCATATCAGAAGAAAAAATAGTAAAAAATTTAAAAATAAAAGCCAATGATAAAGAATTTAAATTTACATGTGTATCAATGGGAAATCCACACGCAGTAACAATTATTGATAACATAGATAATTTTGAAATTGAAAAATATGGACCAATATTAGAACATGATGAACATTTTCCTAAAAGAGCTAATATTGAATTTATTGAACTTATAGATAAAAATAAAATAAAAATGAGAGTATGGGAAAGAGGCGCTGGTGAAACTTTAGCTTGTGGAACAGGAGCATGTGCGTCTGTTGTTGCTTGTAATTTAAATGATTATATAAATAAAAAATGTACAGTAACATTATTAGGAGGAAATTTATTTATTGAATGGAATGAAAAAGACAATCATATATATATGACAGGACCAGCAACAACAGTATTTGAAGGAATACTTGAATAATGTAAGTAAAATATATAAAAGGAGGGCTCTATGATTAAAATAAATGAAAATTTTTTAGATTTACAAGATAGTTATTTATTTTCAACAATAGCAAAAAAAGTATCAGAATTTCAAAATAATAATCCAGATAAAAAAATAATAAAACTAGGAATTGGAGATGTAACACTTCCTCTTGCACCAGCATGTGTAGAAGCAATGGAAAAAGCTTCAGATGATTTATCAAAAAAAGAAACTTTTATGGGATATGGACCAGAGCAAGGATATGAATTTTTGAGGTCAAAAATAGTTGAGCAAGATTATAAAAAATACGGAATTGATATTCAAACAGATGAAATTTTTGTTTCTGATGGAGCAAAATGTGATGCAGGAAATATTGTTGATATTTTTTCAAAAGATAATAAAGTAGCTATAACAGATCCAGTATACCCTGTATATTTGGATACAAATACAATGGCAGGAAGGTCTGGTAAATATAATAAAGAAACAGGAAAATATGAAAATATAATATATATGCCATGTACTTCAGAAAATAATTTTGAACCAAAATTTCCGTCAGAAGTACCTGATATGATATATTTATGTTTTCCAAATAATCCTACAGGAACAGTACTTACAAAAAGTCAATTAATAAAATGGGTAAATTATGCTAAAGAAAACAAATCAATAATTTTGTTTGATAGTGCATATGAAGCTTTTATAACAGAGCAAAATGTTCCACATAGTATATATGAAATTGAAGGAGCAAAAGAAGTTGCAATAGAGTTTAGAAGTTTTTCAAAAACAGCAGGTTTTACAGGTGTAAGATGTGGATATACTGTAATTCCAAAAGCTCTAAAAGGATATACAAATTATGGAGATGCAGTTGAATTAAATAAATTATGGAATAGAAGACAATGTACCAAATTTAATGGTGCATCATACATAACACAAAGAGGTGCTGAAGCAATTTATTCTGAAGAAGGAAGAAAACAAATAATGCAGAATATTAAGTATTATCAAGAAAATGCTAAAATAATTAGAGAAGGGTTACAAAAAGCAGGATATACTGTATATGGGGGAATAAATGCACCATATATATGGTTAAAATTACCAGAAGATGTAAAATCATGGGATTTTTTTGATAAATTATTAAATGAATTGGCAATAGTAGGAACACCCGGAGTAGGGTTTGGTCCAAGTGGAGAAGGATATTTTAGGTTAACAGCATTTGGAAGTAGGTCAAATACAATTGAAGCTATGGAAAGAATAGCATCTAATAATATAATTAATGAAAAATTATAATCGAGTAATGTTTTATAAAGTTGTACAGAGATAAGGAAGTATTAAGCTTCTTAAAATTTTAGAGCGTAAAGAAGAAAAACGAATTTTTGATCATAATCAAAATTTCGTTTTTTTTAATAAAATTAATTAAATTAAAAAATAGCAGCTAAACTTGCATTTGTTTTATAGGTATACAAGTTAAGTGGAAAATTTTAGCAATTAATAAAAAATCATTGTGATTATTTTTTTTATATGCTATAATCTATAAGTATTTAACATAAAAAGGAGGCATTTTATGTATCTTATAGTAGGTCTTGGAAATCCAGAAGCGGAATATGCAAGAACAAGACATAATATGGGTGTTGATGTTGTAAATGAATTAGCAGATAAATATAAAATAGCAATATCAAGAGAAAAGTTTGATGGTCTATATGGAACTGGTGAAATTGAAAATGAAAAAGTGATATTATTAAAACCGCAAACATATATGAATTTAAGTGGTGATTCAGTAATTCAATTTGCAAATTTTTATAAATTAAATCCAGAAGAGATAATTGTTATTTATGATGATATAGATACTAATCCAGGTAAAATAAGAATACGTAAAAAAGGTGGACCTGGAACACATAATGGAATGAAATCAGTTGTAAGCAGATTAAATTCAGAAGATTTTCCTAGAGTTAGAGTTGGAATTGGAATGCCTGAATTTAAAGGGGATTTAGTTAACTATGTAATTGGAAATATAACTGATGAAGACTATGAAGAATTGAAAAAAGGAATAAATAAAGCGTCAGAAGCTGTGGCATCCATTATAAAAGATGGAATAGATATGGCAATGAATAAATACAATAAGTAAGCTAAATAGTGGAGGAATAATGAACGAGATTATAATTAATTATAATAATCAAAAAAAAGATGTAATTGTTTTAGAAAATGGAAAAATAGTAGAAAAATATCAAGAAAACGATAATAACAAAACAATTGAAGGAAATATATACTTAGGAAAAGTTATAAATGTATTACCTGGTATGGGAGCAGCATTTGTTGATATTGGTGAAGAAAAAAATGCTTTTTTACATATAAAAGATGTTTTACCTAAAGCAAGCGAAATTACAGGAAATAAAAATGAAAAAATTAATAAAAACGATATAAAAAAATATGTTAGAGCAGATATGCCAATTGTTGTTCAAGTAAAAAAAGATAAAAATGAAACCAAAGGTGCTAGAATTTCTACCGAATTAAATATAGCAGGAAAATATGTAGCATTGGTTCCAAATTCTAAATTTATAACGATATCAAGTAAAATAAATGATGAAAGTGAAATTAAAAGATTAAAAGAAATTGTAAAAAACAACTCATCTGAAAATGATGGTTTTATAATAAGAACAGCAGCCAAAAATAAATCTGATGAAGAAATAATTAATGATATAAAAAATGTGGAAAAAACATATAAAGAAATAATTGAAAAAGCAGAAAAATTAAAAAAAGAAAAAGATATTATTCCTAAAAAAATATATGATGTTGGAGGAATTGTTAATAAAGTATTGTTAGGATTTACAGATAATATAGATAAGATAGTAGTTAATGAAAAAGACGTGTACAATTTTATTATAAATGAATATGAAAATTTAAAGGAAAAAACAGAGCTAAAAGAAAACGAGAATTTAATTTCAGACAATATCTTTGCACAATTAGAAAAAATAAAAAATAGAAAAATTTGGCTTAATTGTGGAGGCTTTATAACAATAGATAAAACAGAAGCATTAACTGCAATAGATGTAAACACAGGCAAATATATTGGAAAAGATACATTAGAAAAAACAGTATTAAAAGTAAATGAAGAAGCAACAATTGAAATTGCGAAACAATTAAGAGCAAGGGATATTGGCGGAATTGTAATTGTTGATTACATAGATATGGAAGAAAAATCTGATGAAGCTAAAATTGTAGAATTATTAGAAAAAGAGCTAAAAAAAGATAGAGCTAAAACACAAATTGTTGGATTTACACCATTACATTTACTAGAAATGACAAGAAAACATTTATGTAGTAATTAATAAAATATAAAGTGAAGAAGGGATTTTATAATAATGAATGTAGGATTTGTATCATTAGGTTGTAGCAAGAATTTATTAGACACAGAAATGACAATTGGATTATTTAAAAATAATAAATTTAATATAGTAAATGATCCATCAGATGCGGATGTTATAGTAATAAATACTTGTGGATTTATTGAATCAGCAAAAGAAGAAGCAATCAATACAATTTTAGAAATGGCAGAATATAAACAAGGAAGATGTAAGTATTTAATAGCAATGGGCTGTTTAGTAGAAAGATACAAAGATGAACTAGAAAAGGCTCTTCCTGAAGTTGATTTATTTATAAAATATAGTGAATACAATAATATATGGGAGCAAATTGAATCTGTTATTGGTAAAGTTGGTGAGGATGAAGAAGATGAAAAATTAGATTTTATGGACAGGGTTGTTTCAACAGGAGAAAATTTTGCATATTTAAGAATTGCTGAAGGTTGTGATAATAGATGTACATTTTGTGCAATTCCATACATAAGAGGTAAATATATTAGTAGAAAATTTGAAGATGTAATTGAAGAAGCAAAAATGTTAGCAAAAAGTGGAATAAAAGAGCTAATTGTAATTGCACAAGACACAACAAAATATGGAGTTGACATATATGGAAAACCAAGAATTGCTGAACTTTTAAATGAACTATGCAAAATAGATGGAATAAAATGGATTAGATTTTTATATGCATATCCAGAAACAATAACAGACGAATTAATTGATGTTGTGAAAAATAATGATAAAATATGTAATTATTTTGACATTCCAATTCAACACATATCAAACAAAGTGTTAAAAAGAATGAACAGAAAAAGTGATGGAGAAAGTATAAGAAAAGTTGTCGCAAAAATAAGAAAAGAAATACCAAATGTAATAATTAGAACAACAGTGATGGTAGGTTTTCCTGGTGAAACAAATGAAGATTTTGATGAATTATATGAATTTATAAAAGAAGCAAAATTTGATAGATTAGGTGCATTTTCATATTCAAAAGAAGACGGAACACCAGCAGCACGAATAAAAGAGCAAATACATCCAATGACTAAAAAAAGCAGATACAACAAAATAATGGTATTACAACAAAAAGTATATGAAGAAATATCTCAAAAATACATAGGCAGAGAGCTAGAAGTATTACTAGAAGAAAGAAGCTTTGATGGAAAATACTATATAGCAAGAAGCTACATGGATGTACCAGATATAGATGGCGTAATATTTGTAAACTGCAACGAAGAAAATCTAGAAGGACAATTTGTAAAAGTAAAAGTTTTGAAAACACAAGACTATGATTTAATTGCAGAAAAGATTTAAAATTATTAAAATATAAAAATACAAATAGAAGAAGTTAGCTTGTTGAAATATTTAACAAGTTCAACTTCTTTTTTGACTTCAAATTAAAAATATAAATAAAGTATATATTGAATTTAAAAACGTAAACATATATAATGAGCTAGGAAAATCAATTATGAGAGGAATGATTTTATGAGTGAAAAGTATGATGCTATTGTTATTGGAATGGGTCCAAGTGGAATTTTTTTTGCATATGAATTAATTCAATTAAAAAAGGCAAAAAATATTTTGTTAATTGACCAAGGAAAAAGAGTTGAAAATAGAAACTGTCCAATTGAAAAAGTTGGAAAATGTGTTAAATGCCAACCATATTGTAATATAACAAGTGGATTTTCAGGTGCAGGAGCATTTTCAGATGGTAAATTGTCACTATACAATGATGAAGATAATGATATTTATGTTGGAGGAATTTTACAAGAATATATAGGTGTTGAAAATACTAAAAGATTAATTGATTATACTGATGATATCTACTTAAAATTTGGAGCTGATAAAAAATTAGAAGGTGTAAATTTTAAAGATGAAGTAAAAGTAATAAAGGAAAAATCTAAAAAACAAGGGATTAATCTTATTAATATTCCAATAAGACATTTAGGAACAGAAAAAGCTCATGAATTATATAAAAAGTTAGAAAATTATTTAGAAGAAAATAATATAAATATGATGTTTGAAACTGAAGTTCAAGATTTAATAATTGAAAATAATTCAGTAAAAGGAGTAAAAATTTTAAATAAGAAAAGCAATAAAAAGCAAGAATTATTTTCTGACAATGTAATAATTGCAGTAGGAAGAAAAGGCGCAAACTGGCTTGTTGAAATGTGTGATAAACACAATATTATAACAAAATCTGGTTGTGTTGATATAGGTGTAAGATATGAATTACCAGATGCAGTTATGAAAGATGTAAATAAATATATGTATGAAGGAAAATTTATTGGATATCCATACCCATACAAAGATAAAGTAAGAACATTTTGTCAAAATCCAAGTGGTTTTGTTTCATCAGAAGTATATGACAATAATTTAAGTTTAGTAAATGGGCACTCATATAAAGAGAAAAAAAGCACAAATACAAATTTAGCTATTTTAGTATCACATAATTTTACATATCCATTTAATAAACCAATTGATTATGGAAGAAATGTAGCAAAAAATTTAAATGAGCTTGCAAATGGAAATGTTATAGTTCAAAGATTGGGTGATATAAATAGAGGAAAAAGAACTTGGCAAGAAGAATTAGATAAAAATTCAGTAGTACCAACATTAAAATCAGCAGTACCAGGAGATATAACATTTGCAATAGGTTACAGAACTATGACAGATATTTTGCAATTTATAAAAGAGATGGATAAAATAGTTGAAGGATTTGCAAATCCGGATAATTTACTATATGCTCCGGAAATTAAGTTTTACAGTAATAAATTAGAAATAGACAATAATTTTGAATCGAGTGTAAGAGGTTTGTATTCAATAGGAGATGGCGGAGGAATGACAAGAGGATTAATGATGGCATCATGCTCAGGAGTGCAAATGGCAAGAAATTTGGCTGAAAAGATAAATAAGTAATTAACATCTCGTCATATGTTTGTAGAAAAGCTGCAACTTACAATTAATATAGGAATTACAAACTAATAATTTAAAGTGCAACATCAATGTTTAAAGTGCAAAAATTGCACTTTAAACATTGATGTTGTATTGAATAACTGATATAATATATATAGGAGGTATTTCGAATGGATAAAAAGGAAGATTGGAATTTGGAATTATCTGAATATATTAAACAAGATGAATTAAATAAGGGAGAAAAGGCTAAAACATGGGAAACAGCAATAGGTTTGCAAGATGTAGATGGATTAAGACCATCAAAATATTTAATAAAAACTGCTAAGGAACATATTGAAGGAACAATAGATATTGAAGAAGTTAAAACAAGAATAGACGAATATTATGAAGTTCAAAGTAGTAGAAAAAACTTTGAGAATGAAAGTGAAGAGGCCGATAAAGTTGCAGTGAGAATTACCGAAATATTAAGTGAAAAGGCATTTAGTTTTTCGCCAACAGAACTATTAAATATTCATAAAAGATTATTTGAAAATTTATTTGATGGTGCAGGAGTATATAGAAATTATAATTTTACAAAAAAGGAATGGGTCCTAAATGGAGACACAGTAATATATGCACCATTTAATACTATAAAAGAAACATTAGAATATGACTTTGAACAAGAAAAAAATTTTTCATATAAGGGACTAAGTTTAGATGAATCTATAAAACACCTATGTAAATTCACGTCAAATATTTGGCAGGTACATCCATTTTGTGAAGGAAATACAAGAACAACAGCAGTATTTATGATAAAATATTTAAGAACTTTTGGATTTTGCATTAATGATGAAGTATTTGCTGAAAATTCTTGGTATTTTAGAAATTCATTAGTAAGAGCTAATTATAAAAACTTTGAAAAAAACATATTTGAGGATTTTTCATTTTTAGAAAAGTTCTTTTATAACCTACTTGCAAATGCAAATAACGATTTGAAAAACAGATATACACATATAGATAATATTCAAAGTACAGGGAATAACGATTTAAAAAACAATAATTATACTTTAGAAGATCAAGCAATTGTAAATATATTAAAAAGAAATTCTACGATAACTCAAGAAGAAATATCAAAAGAAATTAATAAATCTCTAAGGACAGTAAAAAAATATATGGCAGATATGCAAGAAAAGGGATTAATAGAAAGAAAAAATGGCAAAAAAAATGGTGAATGGATAGTGAGAGAATAATAGAACAATGAGCGAAAATAAACAATAAAAAATTCAAGCCAAAGGGCTTGAATTTTTTATTCTTCTATTTTTATATCAGCATATTTTTTTAATTTTTCATAAGCCAGATAATTTATTGTACCTGCTGGAAAGTTTCCGTTTGAATCTTTTTTTCCTGCTGGAACACCAGTTAAAAGTTCAATTCCTTCATCAATTGTACTTATAGCATAAATATGGAATAATCCATTTTTTACAGCATCAACTACTTCGTTTGATAGGTTTAAATTCTTTTGATTTTGAATTGGAATCTTAACAGAATGGGTTCCATCAAGTCCACGCATTTTACAAATTTGGAAAAATCCTTCTATTTTTTCATTTACACCACCGATTGGTTGAATTTCGCCTTTTTGGTTTACTGAACCAGTAACTGCAAATGATTGATTAATTGGTACTCCAGATAAACTTGATAAAATTGCATATAGCTCTGTACTTGATGCACTGTCTCCATCAACACCATTATATAGTTGCTCAAAACATATACTTGCTGTAAGAGATAGGGGAATATCTTGTGCAAATTTTTCACCTAAATATCCACTTAAAATATATACACCTTTTGAGTGAGTAGATCCAGATAAATCAACTTCTCTTTCAATATTTATTACACCATTTTTTCCAGTATATGTTGTTGCTGTTATTTTTACAGGTTTTCCAAACATATAATCACCAATATTCATTATTGTTAAACCATTTATTTGTCCTACTTTGGCTCCTGTTGTATCAATTAATAATGTATTTTCTTTTATCATTTCTGTATACATTGAATCATATTTTTTTATTCTATTTGCTCTTTCAGATAAGGCCATATCTACAAATTCAGCTGTTACAATTTTAGCTCTTTTCATTTTTGCCCATGTTGCAGCTTCACCAATTATTTGTGCTAAATCATTAAATCTAGTAGAAAGTTTGTCTTGGTTATCAGCAAGTCGTGAAGAATATTCCATTATTTTTGCAACTGCAGATGGGTCAAGGTGAGGAAGTTGTTCTTGTTCACAGAAACCGTGAATAAATCTTGCTAATTTGTTCATATTTTCTTCTGTATTATCAGAGCTATCTTCAAATTCAACTTTTATTTTAAATAATTTTCTAAAATCATAATCAACTGCAAGTAGTGTTTGATATATTTGTTCATCTCCAACAATAATAACTTTTAAATCTAGTGGAATTGGTTCAGGCTTTAAAGAAACCATAACCATTGGTGAGCGAGGGTCTGCAGTATTTTCAATTAATAATTGTTTTTGACGTAATGCTTTTTTTAGTCCTTCATAACAAACTGCATTTTCTATTAAATCATGTGCTTGAAAAATTATATATCCACCGTTTGCTTTGTGTAGTAAACCAGGTTTTAACATAGTGTAATCTGTTTTCAAAGATCCATAATAATTTTCATATTCAAGTTTTCCAAATATATTGTGATAAGAATAATTTGAATCCATAATTACAGGAGCACCTTCTTGTGCACTATTATCGATAAATAAGTTTACTCTATAATTTTCCCAAGGTTTTGGTGGCTCAGGTCTAGGACCAGGCATTTGTTGTGTTTCATTTTGAGGCTCTGCTAGGAAGTAGTCAATATTTTTTAATATATCTTTTTTGATATTTTCTAAAAAAGTACTGATTTTTTTGTTCCTTTTAAATTTTGATCTAATATAATTAATATGTGCATTTATTGTTAATAAAGCAACATTAGATTGCCATTCAGATAATTTCTTTTGAGATTCTTGTTCAATATTTTTTATTTCACTAATAACTTGTAAAATTTGCTCTTGAACAATGCTTGAATTATCTTCAAAGTTTTGTTTAGTTTCATCATCTAATTTTTCAAATTCTTCTTGTTCAATTGCTTTACCATTAATAATAGGCATCATATAAATTCCGTTTTGAGCTGATTTTACTTGAAATCCATATTTTTCTGACTTTTTATTTAATTTAACCATTAAGGCTTCACGTTTTTCTTCATAAGTTTGAGCTATTAAAGCTTTTTCTTTTTCAAAGTCTTCATTGTTAAATGTATTTTTCAAATCATTTTTTATATCTTTTATAAAAGCATCCATTTGCTCTTTAAATTCTTTACCTTGTCCAGCATGTAAAGGTAGGGCAATTGGTTCATTAGGATTTTCAAAGTTGTATATATAACACCAATCACAAGGAGTCTTTTGCTTTTTAGAAATTTTATCCAAATAATGTTTAGTATACATTGTTTTTCCAACTCCAGCAGGACCTTCAAGATATAAGTTATATCCATTTATATCTACATTTAAACCAAACTCTAAAGCTTTAATTCCTCTTTCTTGTCCGATTCCAGTTTCAATATTGTCCAATTCTTCAGTTGTTTTAAATTTAAAAATACTTGGATCACAACTAATTTTTAAATTTTTGTAATTTAATTCATTTTTATTTTTCATTTGTTCCTCCTTAAATTTAAAGTTGGTTATATGTATAAAGTCATTATAATAGCAGAATCGGTGTTATTATAATATTTTTTTCTAAGACCAACTTTAGTAAAATTAAATTTTTCGTATAGTTTTATTGCAGGTATGTTATGTTCATTTACTTCTAATGTTACTGAATTTAAATTTTGTTCTTTGGAAATTTGTATTAGGTTTTGTAAAAGTAAAGTTCCAATACCTAAATTTCTTTTGTCTTTTTTTGTAACAATGTTCATAATATTTGCTTCATCAACAATTGTAAGAATTCCTGCAAAACCAACAATTGTTTCATTTTGTTTGGCAACAATATATGTTGTATTGGTATTTAAAAATTCTTGTTTTAAAATTTCATAGTTCCAAAAATTATCAAATTCTGTAATTAAATTTTCCTTTAAATATAATAAATCTTTATCACACATTTTGCAAATTGTAATATGATTTGCAAAAGTATTTAAAGTTTGTTCTTTTAAATTATTACTCATCTATTTTTCACCAGCTAAATTTCTTTCTGCTTGAGATTTTTTTAAATAAATAGGTAGTAGAGAATTTGAATCACCATATATACCATTAGCAAACTTATTATATGCAGATTTGCCAATACTGATACTTGTTTGCAAATTTTGTTCACTATTAGCAAAAACAGGATTTTTTATTAATGTGATAATTAAATCATGGTGAATTACAGAACCATCTCCAACAAAAATTAATTTGTCATCATATATAGATAAATCACTTAAAATATCATGGATAGAACATGATTTAAAATCACCAATTTGTGTATATGCTGTTCCATTATTACTAAATAAAGAATAATAAACATTGTCATTTTTGGCATCAATTAAACTTACAATTAAACCAGATTCTGTAATATTATAAGCTAAGCTCTCTAAAGATGTAACTCCAACTATTGGAATATTTTTGGCATCTGCAAAAGCTTTTATTGTTGCAATTCCGATTCTAATACCAGTAAAAGAGCCAGGACCCTGTGAACAAGCAAGTAAATCAATATTATCTAATGTTAAATTAGTATCTTTGAAAAGTTCATCAATTAGTGGCATTAGGTTTTGAGAATGTGTTTTTTCATCATTAGTATGTTTTTCTAGTATAACAGTGGTATCTTCTAAAATAGATACTGAGCAAATTTTAGAAGATGTATCTATTGATAATATTTTCATTATTATTTTTAATTAATCATATAGAAAATCTATTGAATAATTAAATCCTCCTTGTATATATATTTAGATTTTTTAGGGAAGACCTATAAACCCAAAATAATATAATTAAAATAAATTTTGATATTTATTTCCAAAAGTTTCAACTTTCAATTTTCTGTAATTTTCATTAGAATCATCTTTTTCAAATGTTATATGAATGTAATCTTTAGGAAGTGCATCTTTTATAAGTTCACCCCATTCGATAATACAAATACCATTTTCAAAGTATTCATCACCACCAATGGCATAAAACTCATCAGTATCTGACAAGCGGTAAACATCAAAATGATAAATGTTTAAACCAGTATCACTATTATATTCATTAACAATTGTAAAAGTAGGACTAGAAATTTCATTTTCAAGTCCAAAATATTCTAGAAAACCTTGAGTGAATTTCGTTTTCCCAGATCCAAGTTCACCAGTTAAAACAATAATATCACCCTTATGTAGTTTAGAAGCTAAACCTTTTGCAAAATTAATTGTATCTTTTTCAGATTTTGAAATAAAATTATACATATTTTCACCTTTTTTTATTAAATTATTCTGCGTATATTTTATATTAATATGGCGATTTTGTAAATAAAAAGTGGAATTTTTGTTAAATGAATAACATAAAAAATAGTTTCTATATCAATTTATGTCTGTTTTTTCAATATAAATCATACAACAACATTTGATGTATAAATGTCGAAAATACTACATTGACATTTAAAAATCTTTGTATTACTATAAGAAAAAAATTAGAAAGGAAAATTTTATTATGAAAGAATGTAAAATTGAAAATTTATATAATTTAAATGAAACAATTGCAAAAGATGTGTTTGATGGATGCACATATCCTTGGGAAGTATTACCTAAAATTAAAGATTTCATAATACATTTAGGAAATACATTAAGTAAGGAAGAATATGATAAGATAGGCGAAAATGTATGGATTGCTAAAACTGCAAAAGTTGCACCAACTGCTTATATAAATGGTCCAGCTATTATTGGAAAAAATGCTGAGGTGAGACATTGTGCATTTATAAGAGGCAATGCCATAGTTGGCGAAAATGCAGTTGTAGGTAATTCTACAGAGCTAAAAAATGTAATACTATTCAACAATGTTCAAGTTCCACATTATAATTATGTTGGAGATTCTATTTTAGGATATAAATCTCATATGGGAGCTGGATCTATTACTTCAAATGTAAAATCAGATAAGAAGTTAGTTATTGTAAAAAATGAAAGTGAAAAAATTGAAACAGGTTTAAAGAAATTTGGTTCAATGATTGGTGATAATGTTGAAGTTGGTTGTGGTTCTATTTTAAATCCAGGTAGTGTTATTGGAAGAAATACAAATATATATCCTTTGTCTTCTGTAAGAGGTGTTATAAAGGCAAATAGTATTTATAAGAAACAAGGAGAAATTGTTGACAAAAGATAAAAAAGAGATTATAATGTCATATGTTGTCAACCAAGGTTGGCATAACGCTTCTTTTCTATTTCTTCAAAATAGATGATTTTATTTTTTGAGATTGGATTGAGTAAATCCACCTAGTATGTCTTTCATACTAGGATTTTTCTTTTTTTGACAAATTTTGCTTGTAAAATTATGTTAGTAATGATACAATAATAATATATTAAAAATAGATTAAAAAAAAACCCCTAAAAACAGGGGACATTTTTTTTAATCTATTTTTTTGTTTTTAAAATAATTTAAATGGAGGGTATTTGTATGAACACAAAGTATATTTTTGTAACAGGTGGAGTAGTATCTGGATTAGGAAAAGGAATAACAGCAGCATCTTTGGGAAGATTACTTAAAAATAGAGGATATAAAGTAACAATTCAAAAATTTGACCCATACATAAATGTTGATCCAGGTACAATGAACCCTTGTGAACACGGCGAAGTTTTTGTAACTGATGATGGTGCAGAAACTGATTTAGATCTAGGTCATTATGAAAGATTTATTGATGAGAGTTTAACAAGAAATTCAAGTATAACAACAGGAAGAATATATTCAGAGGTTATTGAAAGAGAGCGTAAAGGAGATTACTTAGGGAAAACAGTACAAGTTGTACCTCATATAACAAATGCCATTAAAGAAAAAGTATACAAATTTGATGAAACAGATGTTGATATTGTAATAACAGAAATTGGAGGAACAGTTGGTGATATTGAAAGTTTGCCGTTTATTGAAGCAATAAGACAAATTGGACTAGAGCAAAAAAACGAAGATGTTATGTATATTCATGTAACATTATTACCATATATCCATGGTTCAAATGAATTAAAATCAAAACCAACTCAGCATTCCGCAAGAGAATTGCAATCATATGGAATTCAACCGGATGTATTGGTTTGTAGATCTGAAATTAGAATTCCTGATGGAATGAAAGATAAAATTGCATTATTTTGTAATGTAAAAAAAGAAAATGTTATACAAAATTCTACAGTAGATGTATTATATGAAGTTCCATTAATGTTAGAAAAAGAAGGATTAGCTAAGGTTGTTTGTGAACATCTTAATTTAAAAAATAAAGCTCCTAAAAATGAAAGATGGGAAAAAATGATTGAAAAAATAAAGAATATTCCAGAAAAAGCAGTTAAAATTGCTATTGTAGGTAAATATATAAGTTTGGAAGATTCATATTTATCTGTTGTTGAAAGCTTAAAACATGGTGGATTTGCAAATAATGTAAATGTTGATATAGAATTTGTTGATTCAGAATTAATTACAGATGATAAAAAAGCAGAGGAAATGTTAAAAAAATTCGATGGAATACTAGTTCCAGGAGGATTTGGAAATAGAGGTATTGAAGGTAAAATTAATGCAATAAAATTTGCAAGAGTGCATAATGTACCATTTTTAGGAATTTGTCTAGGTATGCAAATGGCAGTTGTGGAATTTGCAAGAAATGTTGTTGGATTAAAAGATGCAAATTCTACAGAGTTTGATAGAAGAACTAAAAATCCAGTTATTCATATAATGGATACACAAAAAGATGTTAAGAAAAAAGGTGGAACTATGAGACTTGGTGCATATCCTTGTAAAATTAAAGAAAATACTTTAGCTGAAAAAGTATATAATTCAAATGAAATCTCTGAAAGACATAGACATAGATTTGAGTTTAATAATGATTATAGAACAAAAATTGAAGAAGCGGGAATGAAAATTTCTGGTACATCACCAGATGAGTTATTAGTAGAAATTGTTGAAATACCAACAAATAAATTTTTTATAGCAGGACAATTTCATCCTGAATTTAAATCAAGACCAGATAAACCAGCTCCATTATTTAAAGCATTTATAAAAGCTGCAAAAAAATAAAAAATATTAATTAAATACTGGAAAAATATAAAGTTTTGTGATAAAATATAAAAATCCAAGAGGATAAAATCCAATTTTGAAAGGAGCTGCTTGTAATATGATATCCGAAGGACGGAGATCAGCAACAGAAGTAGCCGGCTTAATCGAAGAGCTGGAAAAATTTGACCCTAAAAAGGTTGAAAGAGGTACTGTGTATGTACATGGACTGTTTTCAAGTAAAAATTTATCCATGTCTTTGTTGTACTTGTCACCCGGAGCGAAGATTAAGGAACATTCGAACGATGAATATTCTGAAAACTATGAGGAAGTTGATGGAAATTGCATTGAAATATGCAATAAGGGAGAATCACATTTTCTGGAGAACTCGTCAACTGATAAATGGTTGGTAATATTTGTGGTCATGCGTAAGTAATGTGGAGATGTCAGGTTTAGTTTAAACCTGACATCTTTGTTTTGTGAAAAATATGTGAATTATAATAAAATAATATTGACATTTAATTCCAATAGGTATAAATTATTAGCAGTCTAACAAATAGACTGCTAATAATTTTTATACATATTATTAATACAAGTTAAATATATATTAATAATACTGTAACATTAAAGGAGGTAATATAATGTTAAAACCATTATTAGACAGAGTTGTAGTTAAAATGATAGAAAGCGAAGAAACAACAAAAAGCGGAATCATATTAACAAGTTCAGCAAAAGAAAAACCACAAATAGCAGAGGTACTAGAAGTAGGACCAGGAGAAGTGATAGACGGAAAAACAGAAAAGATGTATGTAAAAAAAGGCGATAAAGTAGTTTTAAATAAATATGCAGGAACAGAAATTAAATATCAAGGCGAAGACCTAATAATAGTAAAACAATCTGATATCCTAGCAATAGTTGAATAGGGAAAAGAAAAGAGCGAAAGGAGATTATAATTATGGCAAAACAAATTAAATATGGCGAAGATGCCAGAAAAAAATTATTAGATGGTGTTAATCAATTAGCAGACACAGTAAAGGTTACATTAGGTCCAAAAGGAAGAAATGTAGTTTTAGATAAAAATTATGGAGCTCCACTTATTACAAACGATGGTGTTACAATAGCAAAAGAAATAGAGCTAGAAGATCCATTTGAAAATATGGGAGCAAGACTTGTAAAAGAAGTTTCTACAAAAACAAACGATGTAGCAGGTGATGGAACAACAACAGCAACTGTTTTAGCACAAAGTATGATTAAAGAAGGTGTAAAAAATGTAGCTGCTGGTGGAGATCCAATAGCTATTAAAAGAGGTATTGATAAGGCTGTAAATGTAGCAGTAGATGGATTAAAAGAAATTAGCTCTCCTGTAAATGGAAAAGAAGATATAGCCAGAGTTGCAAGTATTTCTGCTAATAATGAAGAAGTTGGAAAGCTAATATCTGAAGCTATGGAAAAAGTTTCAAAAGATGGTGTTATAACAATTGAAGAATCAAAAACATCTAATACAGAGCTAAATATTGTTGAAGGAATGCAATTTGATAAAGGTTATGTTTCTCCATACATGGTTTCTGATACAGAAAAAATGGAAGCATCTATTGAAAATCCATATATTTTAATTACTGATAAAAAAATAAGTAATATTCAAGAAATATTACCATTACTTGAAGCTTTAATGCAACAATCAGGAAAATTAGTAATTATATGTGATGATATTGAAGGAGAAGCTTTATCAACATTAGTTTTAAATAAATTAAGAGGTGTAATAAATGTTGTAGCAGTTAAAGCACCTGGATATGGTGATAAGAGAAAAAATATGTTACAAGATATTGCAATTTTAACAGGTGGAGAAGTTATTACATCAGATTTAGGATTAGAGCTAAAAGATACAACTATTGAACAATTAGGTAGAGCTAAACAAGTTAAAGTTGAAAAAGAAAATACTATAATTGTTGATGGTGCTGGAGATAAAAAAGCAATTGCAGAGCGTGTAAGCCAAATAAGAGCTCAACTTGCAGAAGAAAAGAGCGAATATGAAAAAGAAGGATTACAAGAAAGACTTGCTAAAATAGCAGGAGGAGTAGCTGTAATTGGAGTTGGAGCAGCAACAGAAGTTGAAATGAAAGATAGAAAACTTCGTATAGAAGATGCATTATCTGCAACAAAAGCAGCAGTAGAAGAAGGTATTGTTTCTGGTGGAGGAACAGCATATGTAAATGTAATTCCTAAAGTTGAAAAATTGATGGAAACATTAAAAGATGATGAAAAATTAGGTGCAAAAATAGTATTAAAAGCACTAGAAGAGCCAGTAAAACAAATTGCGGTAAATGCAGGTCTTGAACCAGCTGTAATACTTGAAAAGGTAAAGTCAAGTAAAGAGGGAATTGGATTTAATGCAGCAGATGAAGAATATGTAGATATGAAAAAATCCGGAATAGTAGATCCAACAAAAGTATCAAGAAGTGCACTTCAAAATGCAGCATCAATAGCATCTATGGTATTAACAACAGAAAGCATAGTAACAGATAAAAAAGAAAAATCATGCGGATGTGGAGGAAACCACGAGGCAGACCCAGCAGACGGAATGGGTGGAATGTATTAATAAATTTGGGTGACAAATAAAAAATAAGTTGCCACAAAATTTTCCAGAGAAATCTTTCTCTGGATTTTTTGTTAATTAATAAAAAAATCTTCACATAATAGACATAAATGTACTTTATAATGTATAATACATAAAAAAACGAAAGGATGTAATTTTATGGCAGATATAACAATTCTTGTAGTAGATGATGAGTCAAGAATGAGAAAATTAATTAAAGACTTTTTGAAAGTGAAAGGATACCATATATTAGAAGCTGGTGATGGTGAAGAAGCTCTTAAGGTTTTTGAAGAAAATAAAAATGAAATTAATTTAATTTTATTAGATGTAATGATGCCTAAACTAGATGGATGGTCTGTTTTAAGACAAATAAGGCAAACATCAAATGTTCCAATTATAATGTTAACTGCTAGAGGAGAAGAGCAAGATGAATTATTTGGATTTGAATTAGGAGTAGATGAATATATATCAAAACCGTTTAGTCCTAAAATACTTGTGGCACGAGTTGAGGCAATATTAAAAAGACTACAAGTGAAAGAAAAGGATATAAAAGATTATGGCGGAATAATTATAAATTCAGAAGGTAGAACAGTAGAAGTTGATTCTAAAAAAATTGATTTAAGTTTAAGAGAATATGAATTATTAAAATATTTAGTAGACAATGAGGGAATTGCTCTTTCAAGAGATAAAATATTAAATAATGTATGGAATTATGATTATTATGGTGATTCAAGAACAATAGACAGCCATATAAAAAAGATAAGACACAAACTTGGTAAAAAAGGCAAATATATACATACTATGAGAGGGGTAGGTTATAAATTTGAAATCGAAGAAAAATAAAAAAATAAGAAAACCTATGTCCATACAGGTAAAGTTATTTTTTTCATTGTGTGTAGTAATTGTACTTACAATTTTATTTTTAATTATAATAAATAATTTAGTACTTGAAACCTTTTATATTTATAATAAAAAGGATTCTGCAAAAGATTTGTATGAGCAAATAAACGAAAAATATAATAATAATGTAGCAGAGGAAGAAATTGAAGAATTTATTAAATATCAGGCTTCAAAAAATAATTTGGATATTTTAATAACAGATGTGAAAACGAATAAAGTTATAACCAATGACCAAACACGAATTGAAGCTTTGGAGAAACTAAAAACGATCGTAGAGTTTAATCAAAATGGAAAATGGGGAGAAACATTATATAATGCCAAAAATATTATAATAAAGACTGTAAAGGATAACTCAATAAACCGTAATTATATAGTTTTAATGGCAAAGTTAGATAATAAAAATGAGTTATATATGAGAACTCCTATTTCAGCAATAAAGGAAAGTTTGCGAATTAGTAATAATGTTTTATTATTGGTTGGATTTATTTCGGTTATTGGTGCAGGAGTAATTGCATCAATGGTTTCTAAGCGTTTTTCAGATCCAATACTTGAATTAAATGATATTGCTAAACAAGTGTCTAAACTAAATTTTTCGCAAAGATATATTCCAAGTAAATCTAATGATGAAATGGATCAACTTGGTGAAAGTATTAATATGATGTCTGATAAACTTGAAAACACAATTAATGAATTGCGAAAAAATAATGATGAATTAGAGCGTGATATTAAGGAAAAATCTAAAATAGATGAAATGAGAACACAGTTTATTTCTGATGTATCTCATGAATTAAAAACACCGATAGCGTTAATTCAAGGATATGCAGAAGGATTAGTTGAAAATGTAAATAATGATGAAGAATCAAGGAAGTTTTATGCAGAAGTTATTTTAGATGAAGCTGATAAAATGGATAAATTAGTAAAGCAATTATTAGAACTTATGAAGTTAGAGTATGGAAAAAGAGAATTTAATAATACAAAGTTTGATATAGTATCTTTAATAAAAGAAGAGCTAAGAAAATGTGATGTTATGATAAAAGAGCAAAATATAAAAGCAACATTAAAAAATGAAGAGCCTATATATGTGGAAGCTGATGATTTTTATATAGAGCAAGTAGTTACAAATTACATAACAAATGCAATAAAATATTCGAAAGAAATAAATGGTAAAAAAGAAATAAAAATTGAAGTTACAGAAGAGCTAAATGGAATGGCTAGGATATCTGTATACAATACGGGAGATAATTTTACTGAAGATGAGATGAAAAAAATTTGGGGAAGATTTTACAAAATTGATTCATCAAGAAATAGAGCAAGTGGAGGAACTGGAATAGGTTTATCTCTTGTAAAAGCAGTTATGAATAATTATGGTAATAAGTATGGTGTTCAGAATAGAGTTGATGGAGTTGAATTTTACTTTGAATTGAAAATGGTAAATTTGGAAATAAATATAATGATGTTCAATATTTTGGGATAGATGAAAATACAGAAAATTCTGTAGGAAATCAAATTGAAGTATTATATTATAATTCAAAAGATGATTTTGCAATTATTGTAAATACTAAAACAGATGATGAAGTAATTTTTTGTAAAAATCCAACAGGAAGCAATTTTAATGAAATATATGAAAATATGAATAAAGAAGCTAATAAATATATAGGAAGCAAATATTTTAAAAATGTAGATGAATTTAAAGCTCCAAAGTTAGAATTTAACGAAAAAAGAGAATATACAGAATTAGCAGGTAATAAATTTAAAACTGCTGATTATAATACAGCAGAGATAGAGAAAG
>ERZ827440.1878-NODE-1878-length-20876-cov-12.950339_pt1 | contig 20876 bp, 24 predicted proteins | sample MGYA00519774_ERZ827440 | MGnify/ENA primary metagenome ERZ827440 (study PRJEB31778, sample SAMEA3449302) | human gut metagenome | biome: human gut; feature: human-associated habitat; material: faeces | place: United Kingdom | collected 2010/2012 ... | reverse complement strand
CTCTGGAAAAAATGATGCCACTGCTGGATAAGCTGCGTGAGCAGTACGGGGTCGGTGGATTTGCCCCTATATTTCCAGACACCTGTTATCACGTAATCCATTACTGACCTGCTGCCGTAGATATTCCCGTGGTAAGCTTTATCCTGAGGAGTTTAAAGTTGAAGCTGTCAAACAGGTTGTTGAACGTGGCGATTCAGTTAGAACAGCAATCAACTATTGCTATAATAATATCTATTTTTTGTTTTATTTTGTTTTAGCATGTAAAAATTTAGAAAAAGGAGGTGTATAATGATTGATATAGTTACATATGTAATGAATGCTGATTTTGATAATATAATCAAAATAGCCTCAGATATGGATTTAAGTCTAATAAAAGATATTGTGCGAGAGACTCAGGAGGATATCAATAGCAATGGACCTGCATGGAGTTCTTGGTCATAAATATAGTATCTGACAATGTCAATGGCATGCATAAATGTCGTTATTATAATGACACTATGGATGTCATTGATAATAAAATAGAGCCTATTTATCATTCTGTGTAAATGCCTTTTCTTAGAAATGACCGTCAAGGCAATCACTAAACTTGATAATAAAGCGGCTCATCGCCATGATGACATTCCTTAAGGGGTATTGCCCATTTCTGTAACGCTACCGGGATGACACCGCTTTTTACTAACTCATCTGTCGGTAACACCCTGTGTTTCTTGATTGAGTGACGGATCACACTGTTCAGCGATTCAATGGTATGGTCGTATAAATCACCTTATGAAGCTCCTGCGGATAACGCGGCTCCCATACACCTCTGAACGTCTCCGGCGCCTGAGGGACAGCGTCTTCGGTTGGAGCCAAGTAAACAGCTTTAAGACCTCGTGTTACCGTCACGGGCAGAATATAGAATTCAACAAATTGAATACATAACCCTCAAATGCACCATCATATACTAAATCAATAAATTGGTATAATTACTCTCATTCAGGAAAGCATTTTTAATATATGGGAAACAATAGACGAACCAACGAGAAAAAGCATCGTTATTGAATTTTATTTCAGAACTTAACTCTGTCAAGGAAACATATTTATAACTCATAGCTTCCAAACTATTTAAATCTGGTTCATCATCACTAATACCATAGAAAATATGTGCAATCTCATGTTCTGTTAAATCACCGCCGACATAAACATTATAGTAGATCTTTAATAGTTTAGATAAGGGGCATTCTATCCCCATTTCCTCCCTTAATCTTCTGTTAGCTGCAGATAAATTCGATTCTCCCGGGAAGGGATGTGTACAAGAGGTATTGCTCCAAAGGCCGGGAGAATGATATTTTCCAAGTGCTCTTTGCTGTAACAATAATTTTCCATCGCTATTACATATATAAACAGAAACAGCCCGATGTAAAATACCTTTTTTGTGGGTATATAATTTTTCGGCAATCCCCGTTTCACAATCATTATGGTCAATTAAAATAACATTCTCCATAAATTACCCCTGTTGTGACAGAAAAAAATGTAATTCATCTCTAACTGCTTTAAATGAATCCAATTTGTCTTTTGTTTTTAATGACATTCTTTCAATAACTTCTAACCATGATTTTAGAGGATGATTTATTTTTTTTACAGCAGTAATGATATCTTCAACATATTTATTAATGAGATCCTCGCATCTTTCAATACCTCCACCGAGATAAAACTTAAGGAGCACAGCTTTTTCCACATTCTCATCAATACTTTCAATGATCTTACCATCAGAAATCCAAGGGTAGAAATGCGATGGTTGCTGCTTTTGTATGTCTTCCATTATATCGAGAACATCATCCTGAAGGGTAAGATACATAATAAAGCTTTTCATCATATTATCAAATTGATGTGTTAACTCTTGTTTTTTTATAATATGAAGAACCATATCGCTAACAAGTAAATGCAGTATAGATTTTCCAACTGCGTACTTTTTAAACGCCCCCTCATCCATGCCTATTAATGGTGAAATATCTTTTTCCATTAACATGGTGTTAACATACTCGTTAAAACGACGATTATAAAAAGCATAGAAACTACTAGGCTCTATAAATATTTTTGAGGCAATATTATTAATTTCTACATCTATTATTTGCAAATAATACCCAAGATATTCTTTCTTTAAATCTCCCATGTTTCTTGAAATTAGTTGCTCGTACTGTTCATCGACAAAGAGGTCTGTGAGGATTGCTCTTCGAGCAATAAGCGTTGATATAATACCGACGTATCTTATCCTTTCAATATACTGTCCTTTATCATGGAGATCACTTATAAATAAAAATGGCATAAAATAGTAAAAAGGGTAAACATTCAAAGGCTCAAATAATGATTCCAATTCTTTGAATGGATATTTTAATCTAATTTCTTTTAGAGTCCTAAAGTAAAAAATGATGTCAGTATACCTTATTGTTTTTCGATTATGATTAATAATATCCATTGTGTCATTAAAATAACGACGTTTATGCATGTCATTAAAACTATCAGAAACTACTTTCATTTATTACCTTGAACTCCATTGCATATGAAACTATATTAAAAACCAAAAAATTATTTTATCTATAAAATCAAATGATAAATCAAAACAAAAAAAATAATAGATATTATTATAGCAATAGTTAATTGCTGTTTGGATTTGCCCCTATATTTCCAGACACCTGTTATCACTTAATCCGTTACTGGCCTGCTGCCGTAGATATTCCCGTGGTGAGCGATAACCCAGTGCACTATGCGGATGCCATTCGTTATAATGCTCGAACGCCTCTGCAAGGTTCTTTGCTGCCGTTAACCCGTCTGGTTTGGGCATGACACTTATGTAGTCACGCTTTATCGTTTTCACGAAGCTCTCTGCTATTCCGTTACTCTCCGGACTCCGCACTGCCGTGTTCTTCGGTTCAAGTCCCAACATCCTGGCGAACTGACGTGTTTCATTCGCCCGGTAGCATGAACCATTATCCGTCAGCCACTCCACTGGAGACGCCGGAAGCTCGCTGCCAAAGCGGCGTTCCACTGCTCCCAGCATGACGTCCTGTACTGTTTCACTGTCGAAGCCACCCGTTGTGACCGTGCAGTGCCTCACGGTCACAGCAGTCCAGCGCGAACGTGACCCGCAGTTTTTCTCCGTTATCACAGCGGAACTCAAACCCGTCATGTCAACGACGGATGAAAAGTGGTTCTTCCGCAACTTGGGTGGAAGAAAATGGATGAAACTTTCTGGTGAACAAAGATCTAAGCTGTTTTAAGTCATGGGCAACTCAATGCACTCTCTTAAGACACTTCTACAGTTACCTTGCGGATGGCGATGCAGTCGACAAATTATTAGCTCTGACGGTATAACCCTCCATCTCCACGGAAAACGCAAAACAGCACAATGTCCTGAATGCTTTAAGCGTAGCGACTCTGTTCATAGTTGTCGTCGGCGCCGGATACAGCATCCACCCTGCCCAGGACATACGCTATGGCTTGTATTTTCCGTCCGCCACTAGTACTGCCGTAACCCGGCTTGTTCACGTAAAATTTTTGCCGAGTCGCTTGCTCCCTTCGCCGGTTCACACCAACAGTCTTCACAGGCGTTACAAAATTTACAACGTCAACTGGGATTAATCGCCGGAGGTGAGGCCGGGAAACGGGCAGCAACGGCAGTGGGTCTCCGTTGCAGTGCTGATACTCTCCTTCGCAGGGTTATCAATACCCCGGAGACGAAACAGTCAGGCGCGCCTCATGTCGGTATTGATGAGTGGGCGTGGCATCGGGGCCACCGTTACGGTACGTTAATCGTCAATCTTGATACTCACCGTCCCCTCGTCCTGCTTCCCGGCCGTGATCAGCGTACGCTGGCGACCTGGTTCAGAAAATATCCGGAAATACAGGTTGTCTCGCGTGATCGCAGTGGAGTCTATGCGACAGCAGCACGTGAAGGTGCACCTCAGGCCAGACAGGTGGCCGATCGATGGCATCTGCTAAAAAATATTGGCGATGCGCCTGAACGAATGATGTACAGACATATACCTCTGATACGTCTTGTTGCCAGTGAGTTGTCACCAAAGAAATCACCTGATCCAGAACCATCTGTGCCTGCAGCATCGCTCCGTCGTCCGGAACGCCTAAAACAACAAACCCGCAAAAAACGGCATCAGCGTTGGACAGAGGTTATGGCCCTGCATAACAAGGGATGTAGTTTCAGGGAAATATCCCGTATTACAGGCCTGTCGCGTGTGACAGTCAGTCGCTGGGTGCGTTCAGGAACATTCCCTGAAATGTCAACCCGACCTCCAAAGCGAGGGCTTCTGGACCCATGGAGGGAGTGGTTAAAAGAGCAACGAGAAAGTGGTAATTATAACGCCAGCCGGATATGGCGGGAAATGGTGGCCCGGGGATTTACAGGCAGTGAAACCATCGTCAGGGATGCGGTTGCCAAATGGCGTAAAGGCTGGAACCCACCGGTTACTACTGCCGTCAGACTTCCTTCAGTGTCCCGGGTAAGCCGCTGGTTGATGCCCTGGAGAATAACCAGGGATGAAGAAAATTATGCTTCCCGATTTATTAGTCTGATGTGTGAAAAAGAACCTGAGCTGAAAATAGCGCAGCAACTGGCACTCGAGTTCTACCGTATTCTGAAAACCCAAAATAAATCACAGCTAAGCAGTTGGTTCACTCGAGTCCACGAAAGCGGTTCAGCAGAATTTCGGCGCGTGGCGGCGGGGATGGAAGCTGATGCTGCAGCTATATGTGAGGCAATCAGTAGTAGCTGGAGTAATGGTGTTGTCGAAGGTCATGTAAATCGTCTGAAGATGCTGAAACGCCAGATGTATGGTCGAGCAGGATTTGAACTACTCAGGCAGAGGGTAATGAGTCCACTGGCATGAAAATCTCCACCCAGGTTGCGGAAGAGCCACTTTTCATCCGTCGTTGACAGAAGTATAACATGTCAGGCATTACAAGCTCTGATGCAAAGGTGTCTTTGGGCGGAAAAATGAGTTTCTCCAGCGTGTCATGGGATATATCAGCAGGTAATGGCCATGACAGAGAAGAGGCTTTGAAGCGGGCAAGAACCTCAAAAACGGTTGAGGCGCTGATGTGTAACGTCAGTCCGATACAACGGTTAGTCAGCTTCTTGTCGAACTTGAGCTGAAGGATCTTAAAACAGGTTTCCATAGTGCTCCTGGATTTTCTCTTTCTGGACATTGACGTCTCCACTGGTTTAAACACGGCAATGGAGACTGTGGTGAAAAGAGTTAATTCCCGGAGTGACTGGCAGGATGCCAATCAATGATCGGAAGCATGCCAAATCGTGATCGATTGTGATGCTAAACTGCGATCGATTCAGATGCCATTTTGCATTTTACGGGACTGAAGCGGGGATACCGTCTGGCAGAGCTGGTTATGATGCATGAGCCGCTGGCCCGAATGCGCTGGTGCGGCTGAAAGCCGCAGAGGGGAAGTTACGTCCATTTTAAGGGAAACGGAGCAAAAAAACATCAGCGATATGCAATATCAATCGATGAGAGCCATTTAATGGCCATAGCATCTCACATGGCGCACGGAGAGTGTTAAATAAATGACCTTTTTCAGGTGTTTTTTTAATCTTTTGGGCTATCGATGAACGATATCCTCATCGCCTGTGTGGATGGCCTGAAAGGCTTCTCGGATGCCAGCAACACAGTATATCCGAAGGCCCGCATCCAGTTATGCATCGTGCATATGGTGCACAACAGCCTGCGCTTCGTGTCATGGAAGGACTACAAAGCCGTCACTCGCGACCTGAAAGCGATTTATCAGGCTCCCACGGAAGAGGCAGGTCAGCAGGCACTGGAAGCGTTCGCTGCGGCCTGGGACAGTCGCTATCCTCAGATAAGCCGAAGCTGGCAGGCTAACTGGCCGAATCTTGCCACGTTCTTCGCTTATCCAACGGACATCCGCAAAGTGATCTATACGACGAATGCCATCGAGTCGCTAAACAGCGTGATCCGCCATGCGATCAAAAAGCGTAAAGTGTTCCCGACAGACGACTCGGTGAAAAAAGTGATGTGGCTGGCAATCCAGTCTGCGTCCCAGAAATGGACGATGCCGTTGAAGGACTGGCGAATGGCAATGAGCCGCTTTATTATCGAGTTCGGTGACCGCCTGGACGGTCACTTCTGAGAAAAGGCATTTACACAGAATCCTAAACTGACTCCCTCACTTGCCTGTTGATACATTTTACCCAATGCGCCTTATATCCCCACTTTTCTGGTCGGGGATATAAGGTGCGCTTTCCTCCTGGCTGTTTTTGCTAATCTAAAACTGCTACCAGCGTTTAACGTCGACGGCACTATGACGGTAATAGGTATCGTAGGACACACGGACTATTAATCGGTATCAACGATTAATATAGTCTGATACTAATATGATCCTTTCCGTTTTTATGACTATGAGCGGCTATTTCCCATATAGTTCTGTTATCCATAGACTTTTAAAAATTAATTCCGGCATGGAGTGTCATTGTATATTCGCCTGGTATCAATACTTGAGCTTGAGGATTAACATTAACACTTGCCCGCAGAGTTTTGTCTCTCATTGTCAATTTTTTATGAATTGTTGCATCAGTTCCGTTAGCCAGAAAATCTGCATTGCTATCTATATCGGGTTGTAATGTGTATTTTTGTGTTGTATTTGTAGTATGCTGTAGGACCCACTTATTACGGAAACCTGTTCCCCATAACCAGACCCTTGCACCGGCTTTAACACATTGATCTGCCGTCGTTACTGTTGCGCCCAATGTTATTGGTTTTGTTGACGATACACCAACAGTAGTTGATGGACTAAATGCAGTTATAGTAACAGGACAATCATTTGTAACGATGAGGCGGATTGTCTCAGTTGTTTTTGATGTAGGTTTTTGTAACGCAGCGTTAGCCCCCCCAGATAGAAGACTAACTAAACCCAAAGTAATACATAAATTCTTTCTTCTCATATTTTTTAATGTTTTCATGTATTTTCACCTATTGATATTTACATTGCTTTATAAAAAAGCATGGAACAAGATGTTATTTATTAGAGCTAATTAATTTGCCACTATCCATAAATAAGTTTCACCCTCTTGATGTTATACATTCACCACTTACTGAAAATATATATTCGCCAGGGGCACTATACTGATTCCCATCGGACATAATATCAAAGATAGCCTGTTTTTCTTCTCCTTGCCTGTATACTCCCCGTTGCCCTTCTCTCAAAGAAAATGACCACCCCCCACCCCCTATTTTGACTTTCAACTCATGCTTGATTTCTCTATTGTTTTGTACAATATAATGACCAACTTTTCCATTCTGACTGGCATTTATCCATATATGAAATCCATTATGTGGTTCTCTACAGGCAATTCTTCCTGTTGCTAACTTCATACCATCACGTAATTGACTCTCTAGAGTTTTGTGACTTATCAACGTAATTTCTGCGGCATCTAATAAACCACTCATTACCATCACAAGTACACCGCAGGACATCGGTAATATGCTCTTTTTCAGCATAACTTCCCTCCTGTTACATACACACTGCACGGGTCAGAAAAATTCCTGACATTCCCTTTTTTAGTGGCAGTTTGTAGTCCGCATAGCACTGACTGTTTGTCCCCCACTGCGCCTTCAGTTTTCCAGCTTCAGACAGCCCGCTTAGATACACCTTCCCCTTATCATCTACAACACCTGCAGACTCAAATGCTTCTCCCGTTTTTCTTTCAAGGGTAACAACCGTACCAAATGGCAAAAGCGTTCCGTCCTTACGGGTCAGTGTCACCAGAGCACGATTACCCACACGAGTCTTAAATTCTGCTTGGACTAATGCTCCCTTAGTTGGAATAACACGCCTATCCGTTTGCGACACTTCTGTATTATCAGGAAAAGTTGTAGGATCAAGTGTAATAATATTCTCCTGATAAGGCGATACATGTCCTACCAATGTATATCCACGGAAATCAGTACTGACTCCAGGCCAGCCACCAACTGACGCTCCAGCTATTCCTGGTGCAGCAATTAAAGCCATTGTATCATCAGTTTTCTGACCAAATGCTATACCTCCACTATGTATAGCCATGCTTCCAGACGTCCCAACGTTCATCTGGCGTGTGTTACGATTGTAACTATACATTCCTGTTAGCTCGCCATAACCACCTGACCAGCGAAGATTCAATAGACTAGTATCTGCATCATATTTGCTACCAGGTACTATCTGTTCACGTATATCCCAGTATAGCTTTTGTCCAAAGGCACGTCCGTTTAACCCCGTTTCATAAAGTGTATTTTGTCCCGTGATACGCTGTATCTGTGCTGTAGCTGTTACCCCTTTATCATCCCCCCCCAACCAGCGTTTCATAGGAATACTCATCCAGAGGTTTAAATTATTTTCCGTGCGTAAACTGTTGCTATAATAATCTCCGATATTATTATTGCGTGACCAATTTACTGCGAAGGTAATACCTTTCCATGAATTACTATAAGATGCACCTATATAATCCTGCTTTACTTTATCACGATATTCATCACGCCCGCCGTTTAGCGCAACAGATCCCCACTCACCAAGCGCTTGACTTATGTTTATTGTGGTCCGCCGAATTCTATTATCATAACTCCTGTATGCAGTACCATTACGATAAGTATCTAATACGTCCGCCAATGAATGGTAACCTGCACTTGAATCTTGATAACCTGCAGCAAAACTAGTCCCTGTTAGCTCAAAGGACTTATCATAACGGACGCGCCAAGTTTTTCCTATTTCATTACTATATCCCTTTTGTTGTCCTCGAGAATAAATCGTGTCTAGTGATATAGACCCGAAGCCTCCCAATGACAAACCTAATCCCAATGCATTACCCTGATAATGTTCACTTACTTGGATTCCACCAAACGCTGTCAACGACCATGGTAAACCATACATAGCCGTCAATTGTCCAAGATATGCTCCTTCGATACTATCGTCAGATGGACGGTATTCTCCAACTGTTACATTGTATTTCAAATATCCTTCACGAAGAGCAATAGCCGGAGTAGTAAATGGCACATTAAAAGTCTGTATAGTGCCGTCTGACTCTAATACCCAAACTTGCAAGTCACCACCGTTCCCCGTCACTGGAAGATCTGTTAAGGCAAAAGCCCCTGGTGAGACGATACGACTCTGTATTAGATAGCCATTTTGACGTACTTCTATTCGTGCTTGGGTTCGGGCAATACCTCTCACTACAGGAGCAAATTCACGTTGATTATATGGCACCATATTTTCATCAGATCCTAACATTCCCCCACGAAAAGGAACACTGTCAAAAATATCTGATGGTGTATAGTCATCCCCAAACGTCAAACGACTTTTTATATTGTTTAACCCACGCTCAACACGAATATATGAGCTTTCCCACTTTCCTGACTGCCCGGAAGACTTATTCCAAGTTGTCAGATTTCTGATTCGCCAAGATCCGAGATTGATTCCAGGTTCCAAACTGGCCCAAAAATTGTCTGAAGAATTTCGAGTATTACTTCTATACTCCCAATGACTCCCCTCTACTTGCCAGTTCAACAAAAATGCTGATATACCATCATCCCACATTGTTTCATGGGCAATGCCTGTCAATGGTGGGCGGATCGCAACTTGTGGAATTCCGAGTATTAGTTGCTGTTTTATAAAATGATAGTCTTCTGTAGCTTGGGGGATCACTGATAAGTCAGCACAATCGCTACTGTCTCTATTTTTTTCACTATTTTGCCGAAAAAGATTAGGGTATTCTTCTATTTTTACTCCGTAATTAATCAAAATATCTCGAGTTAAACAGGGTTTCAGGTAATATTCACCATGCCTATTTTTTTTTGTGTAAAAGAATATATCCCTTGAATCAATACGCGAACCATTTAAAATTATATCAACCGGATAAATACCAGGCAACTGCCCTCCTTTCTCAAGTAGAGTTAAGTCTATCCCCCCGCTACCATGGTTTAATAAAGAGGCATCAAATGAAAATGTATGTGCGATTACATTTTCTATTCGAAAACACAAAAGAATGACTATTATGAAAGATGATGTTTTCATATATAAAACATGATTAAATATTAAGCCCTGTTTCAAATGTTTTACTAATACCACCGTAATCAGTTACCACTTTCCATCGGACGTCCCCCCCCCCATTTACAGGCATCGGATATTCGTAAGAAGAAAAAGGAGCTATATAATGGGTTTCAGTTATTTCTTTTTCACCTACTCTCAACTCAGCAATGTCCATATAGAATGGCGTTGGGTTTACTCCTTTTAATTTATTTCCGACTTTTTGCCACTTGATTTTTCCTGCTACATCATCTGGTTGCCCTTTCACATCTGCCGGACGAACGAATAGTTTAATGCAACTGCTTACTGAAACTTGTATATTCATAGTTGCTTTATCTGATTTTTTTCCGCTAACTTCTTCTTTAGCCCATTTGTCCTCATATTTTGGAGGAATCGCCTTTACACAGATCCATTGTAGACTTTCACGATCTATTGGAAAAGCTCCTTCTGTTTTGACAATACGAAGGCGGCTTGATTGTAGAGCATCAAGTCGAAATAACGGAGGTGTAATTATAAAAGGTGCAATATTTTTTTGATCCTCTGATAATACATTCGCTTGGACTAATATAGGATAGTTATGTTCATTAATAACTGCCAATGTTTCTCCAGAAGAATTAGGCTTATAAATCATACGTGTTGCACCTAAATGCAAAGAAAATACTTTGGCGTTATTCTCCACATTTTCAAATGATTGGGCATGCGCAAAAGTAAAAACACTTAATGCTATAGCTATTGTTGAAACTATTCTTCGAATCTTCATCGCTATCACTTGAACTTGAACTTGAACTTGAACTTGAACTTGAACTTGAACTTGATTATATAAAGACTCAAAATCATATAACGCTAAAAAAATAGCATTATTTAACATATTTCAATCTTCTAACACTAGGATTCCGCCCCCATTTTCTCCAAAAATTACACTTTTCGCATAAAGATAATTATTTATCATGTTATTAGCTAGGCCGTCCCGGAAATCCTGGAAACTAAACTCCCTGAAAGAGGTAAATAGGATGACGAAAAATACACATTTTCCCCCGAAGTCCGTTAAGGGGATGTGGACGATTTCCTGAACCACGGCAGCCTGGAGGCTGCAAATCGGGGTGTGGCAGAATATGAGCTTTCAGAGTAACCATCCAGAATGAGTTCCCATGTCACACACCTGAAGCACCAGAATGGTGAAAGAGGTTCTGAAAGCCGTCGCCAGAGCCAATAATCCCCCTTATCAGTCCGTATTTGCAGACTTTATCGCCGGTCATCCCTCCTGCACGGTCTGTTTCTGGGAAACCTTCCACAAAATGTACCCGGATTCACCGTACGAATACGTCACGTTCTGCCATACCTGCCGTCGTTTTGTATTTATACGAAACAGAAGCGGAGATGAAGGCGGATGACCCGAAGTGGTGGTGATTTTCAGCCTCGTCCGCTGAAATGCTGGCTGACCGAAGACGAAATCAGGGCCGTTCTTGATGCGGTGCGCGATGCAGTATGCAGTGTCAGTTGCCGGGTGGCAGAAGATGGGGGTTCGCGCCCATTTACTCCCAAAGTCTCACCTTGCTTATGTAATTAATTGAATTTATTTAGAAAACGTTGCAATTTTAGCATCATTTTTTATTGTTCTTTTTAACCTGAAGTACGTCGATCGAGAGATACCTGTTTTTTCTGTCACACTGCCCAGAGATTCTCCCTGTGATATAAGCTCCAACGCTGTAGGCGTTCGTGGATGCTTCTTCCTGCCAAATTTTACGCCTGCGGCAAGTGCCGCTATTCTTCCGTCGTTTGTCCGCTCCAGAATACGCTCACGTTCCGCTTCAGCTACAGCAGCAAGGATTTGGATAACCATTTTGCCCATTGTCCCTTCTGTACTGAGACCGTTCTCCAGGAACCGGATGGCGATCCCCTTTTTGTAACAGCTATCAACCACACGGATCATGTCAGCAGTGTTACGCCCCAGTCGGTCCATTTTTGTACAGATGATTACGTCGTCTTTCTCTGCACGGGCCAACAACCGCTGTAGTCCTTCCCGTTCATCAGTTGCGCCAGTCATAATATCCGTAAAAATACGATCTTCCCGTACCCCGGCATTTTTTAGCTCCGAGATTTGATGTGCTAAGAGAGAGACTTTTGGAGGAAATGGGCGCAGAACCCCATAATGGTGCGCCGCAGAGAGCCTGCTCACTGATACCATGCACAGCGGCGGCCTGCGCCCCGATGGCGACCGTGGGCTTCAGTCTGGTTTCAAATACCACCTGACCGGACGCATCGGTCAGGCCGTTGTTTGCCGATCGTTGCCAGGCCGGTTTTCCTTCGCCTGCCACTGATTATGCTGAGCAGGAACTGGATCTGAACAGCTATTGCATCAGCAGACCTGCAGCCACCTTCTTTCTGCGCGCCAGCGGTAAATCGATGAACCAGGCTGGCGTGCAGAATGGTGATCTGCTGGTAGTGGACAGGGCCGAAAAACCACAACACGGGGACATCGTTATCGCTGAGATCGACGGTGAGTTCACCGTCAAACGACTGCTGTTGCGCCCACGCCCGGCACTGGAGCCGGTTTCAGACAGCCCGGAGTTCCGCACACTGTATCCGGAAAACATCTGTATTTTTGGTGTTGTCACTCACGTGATACACAGGACGCGGGAGTTACGCTGATGTTTGCACTGGCTGATATCAACAGTTTCTACGCCTCATGTGAAAAAGTTTTCCGCCCGGACCTTCGCAACGAACCGGTCATCGTACTCAGCAATAACGATGACTGTGTGATCGCGCGCAGCCCGGAGGCAAAAGCCCTTGGCATCAGAATGGGGCAGCCCTGGTTTCAGGTGAGACAGATGCGCCTGGAGAAGAAAATACATGTATTTTCCAGCAATTATGCGCTGTACCACAGCATGAGCCAACGGGTTATGGCTGTTCTGGAGTCGCTTTCTCCCGCAGTTGAGCCCTACTCAATTGATGAAATGTTCATTGATTTGCGGGGGATAAATCATTGCAACTCTCCGGAGTTTTTTGGTCATCAGCTCAGGGAACAGGTAAAGAGCTGGACAGGACTCACCATGGGGGTGGGCATTGCGCCTACAAAAACGCTGGCTAAAAGTGCACAGTGGGCAACAAAGCAATGGCCACAGTTTTCCGGTGTGGTCGCGCTGACGGCAGAAAACCGTAATCGGATCTTGAAGCTACTGGGGCTGCAGCCAGTTGGTGAGATCTGGGGAGTAGGACGCAGACTGACGGAAAAGCTGAATGCGCTGGGTATTAACACAGCACTGCAGCTGGCGCAGGCTAACACGGCATTCATCCGGAAAAACTTCAGCGTCATTCTTGAGCGTACGGTACGCGAACTCAACGGCGAGTCCTGCATATCCCTGGAAGAAGCACCACCGGCAAAACAGCAGATTGTCTGTAGTCGCAGTTTTGGTGAACGAATCACAGACAAAGATGCCATGCACCAGGCTGTTGTTCAGTATGCAGAGCGGGCCGCAGAGAAACTACGTGGGGAGCGTCAGTATTGCCGGCAGGTGACGACATTTGTACGGACATCTCCTTTGCAGTAAAAGAACCCTGTTACAGCAATGCCGCTGTGGAAAAGCTTTCATTGCCCACACAGGACAGCCGGGACATTATTGCCGCCGCATGCAGAGCCTTAAACCATGTCTGGCGTGAAGGGTACCGCTATATGAAGGCAGGAGTCATGCTGGCTGATTTCACTCCATCGGGTATAGCGCAGCCGGGATTATTTGATGAAATCCAGCCCCGTAAAAACAGTGAAAAGTTAATGAAAACACTCGATGAACTGAACCTGTCGGGAAAAGGGAAAGTGTGGTTTGCGGGGCGAGGAACCGCCCCTTAATGGCAAATGAAACGGGAAATGTTGAGTCAGTGTTATACAACTAAATGGCGAGATATTCCCCTGGCCAGGCTGGGTTAGTTCAGTCATCTCCGAACATATTTTCAGCGTTTCTTCTGGTCTGGTCTTCACCGTCATTTCTCGACAGACTCTGCTCTGTAAGAGGAGTACAGCAATCCACAGACGAATGGAGACCAGATTGTTTTTCCAGTAATTCAAGCAATTTCTTTTCAACCGAAAAAGCACCTGGTATTACGCTGGAAATCACCTTATTAATATCATCCAGAGTCGTATTTTCTGTCAGTAACTCCGATATCAGCAAAGGAAGACGTTTATCTATAGCTGCAAACGCCGCACCAGTAACTAACATCGCGCGCATGAAACGTCCCCGCTCCTTCAGTTTTTCATTTGCAATGAGCTCATCTGCTATCTTATCTCCTGTCCGTTCATCCGGGAAAAGTTCAAATGAGCAGCGTCTGGATTTATTTTCATCACTCATTAGTCACACCACCTTTCATTTTTATCATTCCCATGACTAAATCAAACTGCGGGGATGAGCTCAGATAAAAGCGCTCATCAGGAACCTTAGTCAGGTTCTTCACAGCCTCGGCCACAATTTCAGCCCCACCACCAACACACATTACATGTGTATAGTCGGTGAAACGGCTGATGACATCATTAACTCGTTTAATAAGCAACTTCTGCCGTTCATTGATAACATTAATGATAGACTCACGCTGTTCAGCATTATAAATGCGACGGGAAAGGTAGTCAGGTTCATTACGGTGCACAATGATATTGTCAGCCTGGAATGAGCTCACTCTTGTATTAGCATGTACAGCCATCTGTTCCTTAACCCCGGATGTAATCAGGGACACGCCGATATTCGGATCACACCAGGTTTTTGTAATCCCTGTCATTTTGCTACGAACATGCGACACATCAAGAGTTGTACCACCGAGATCTACGATCAAAAGGGATTCATCATCCTCAAGCCCCGCAAGAACACTGAAACCAGCGGGAATACTTTCAGGAAGAACGGAAACACTGCGAATAACAAATGCATCACTCCCCTGCACCCGTACTTCACGCATCACATTTTTTTTCTTTCTTTCAATATTTTTCTTATTTTTCTGATTGTTGGCGTCAAGGTATTCAGAGATCGGCAATGTGACGATGACATCAACAGGCTGCGCTTTCAGGCCGGTCTGCTGTAGCGCATGCTGAATGGCCACAACATTCACATCACTGTACTGATAGCGTGTTTCAGTCGTTACGACAGCATCAGCACTTAATGGATCAAATGAAAACTTCTCGCCGTCGATCTCGTAATTAGCCGGGGCAGCATCATCCAGTAAACTAAAAGACCATTCCGGTTTAAAGCTGTTAGGGCTGATTAACGTTTTCACGTCACCATCCTCCAACCAGGCAAGTTTAATGTTGGTAGAACCATCATCAATAAAGATTTTCATAACCAGTCTCCGTTGCTCATAAACAAATAGAAAAAACAAACATACTTCATACATGCAACTTATATTCAATTATAATGAAAAAAAGGTCTTTCTGAAAGACAAATGCAACATAAAAACACGATAAATTGTATGTACATTGTGCATACAACTTTAAGACCAGAGGAAATCATAGATACAAAAACATTATGAAGATTATATGTGATGCATAAATGCAATATAAAAACATCTTTGACATCATGATTCAGGTTAAGGGAAAAGGAATGAAATGGTGAAACTGAGAGGAAAAGAAAGCGGTGACGAATCATGTCACCATATACAGCAAGATGTCTAATGGGGACTCTTTAGGTACGTGAAGAATCCCCATAACGCATTTAAAAGACACACATCAGATACCCTTAAGGTATCCGATAGTTTATTGACCTATTGCACCATCACGTTCAAGCTTCTCTCTTATAGCCTCAATAATATATGAGCTAAAATCCAGAGATGTTTTACTGGTCGCTTTAAGTTCCGCATGAGCTTCAAAATACGACAGCGGTATGGCCTTAAGATTCTTAGCCTTCGTCCTGGCAGCCACGGGACGACCTGAAACTTCCTCTGCACCTTCATTTGGCTGAGACGGGACTGTTGCTGTTACGGCAGAAGAAGAAGTTTGTAATCTGGCAGAATCCACCAAGTTTTTCAGTTTTTCAGCCTGTGCACTAAATTTTGCTTTGCTCATGAGATAATCCAGGATGTTTGTTAGATACCCAAAAGATATCCATTAAAAGCCCAAAAGATACCATATGGATACCCAATAGATACACTTTACTGTTTGTTATTTTCAATCAGATGATTGATTTCTTCGATAAGGGCAATAACTTCCTTACCTCCTGCCGAATAGCGCCCATGAACAGACTCAGTGATTCCCATCCCAGTCTCAATGACATCCTCAAATTCTGCACGAGCAGAAATGCGGCTCTTCATCAGCTTCAGATGTTTGAACGATGGCAGGATTGCATCAAGCTTAGGGAATTTCTTCTTGTTAGGATTAACTTTACAGAGATACAGGTGAGCAGTTATATCGGTCCCCATGATAGAGCTGATTTCGTCCAGTACTCCATCAAAATGCATCAAACCAATACGCTCAGTCAGGGAGTCTTTTGAAGGGACAATAACGCAGTCTGCAAAGGCAATCGCAGTACGGGTAAGATCTGAGTCAAATCCCCCACAGTCAATAAGTAACGTCTTATCGCTGTTCTTGTAGGGAGTCATAATTTCGATTAACTCATCCACTGTTTTGGGTACTTTCACGGAAATTTCTTTTCCTTCAGGTCTCAGCCCCAGAATGATAGAAAGCCCGGTATGAGTATCCAGATCAACTGTATCAGACTTCATTTCACCAACAATGTTTACGGATGAAGTTGTCTTACCCACACCACCTTTGGGATGCGTATTAGCAATAACAGGCATAGTGTATCTCCAGAATCCACATGTAATACCCATAAAGAACCCCAAAGACACCTTTCGGATATCCATGAGGTACTCAATAGATGTTTTTTACTCTATACCGGTCCTGCATGTCAACAGAATATGAAATACCGATAATATATCCATGAGATATCCGAAGGGAATTTAAAAAAGTCAGAGCTTAAGGAATTCTTTTGAGCATAGACACCGCATCGGACTCAGGCATCGAAAACTGCACCCGGTGCCGTGCAGCCACATCCAGCGCAAACACCTTCGTGTAGACCTCCGTTGAGCTGATGGACTTATGCCCCATCAGGCTCTGCAGGACCTTCAGCGGTATACCGGCATACAGCATGTGCATCGCATAGGAATGGCGGAACGTATGTGGCGTGACCGGGACAGAGAACGTCACACCATCAGCGGCAGCGGCGACAACCGCTTCCCCAATCCAGGTCCTGACCGTTCTGTCCGTCACTTCCCAGATCCGCGCTTTCTCTGTCCTGCCGGTTCGTTTATTACGCCGTTCCAGAGGAATTTTCAGTGTTGCTACCATCGTCTGCAGCTGGCTGACGTACCCGGTGTCGGAGAGCGGAACCAGCCGGTGAGTCTGCTGGCCGGCTGGCATTCTTCCTGCCGTCCTGGCGGCTTTTTCGGTCCGTTGTTTCAGGGTCGCAAGCTGCACAAACGGATACGGAGGCGCGAGCGAAAAATCCCCCCGCGTCAGCGCCAGTGCTTCATTAATGCGCGCACCGGTGTTCCACAGTGTGGCCAGCAGCATCTTGCGGCGCAGATCCGGGACGTAATGGAGCAGGGCACTCACTTCCGGAGCCAGCAGATATTTCGGCAGTTCATCATGAACCATCGACATCTGGCGAAGTGCCAGAGCTGCCGGATAATCAATGACAACAGGAAGTTGTGGAAACTGTCCGGCAGAATACACTGCCGGTACCATGGCTGCAGACTGGCTGTGTATAACGGAGCCTGACATTTATATTCCCCAGAACATCAGGTTAATGGCATTTTTGATGTCATTTTCCCGGTGGCTGAGATCAGCCACTTCTTCCCCGATAACGGAGACCGGCACACTGGCCATATCGGTGGTCATCATGCGCCAGCTTTCATCCCCGACATGCACCACCGGGTAAAGTTCACGGGAGACTTTATCTGACAGCAGGCGGGCACTGGCCAGGGGGATCACCATCCGTCGCCCGGGCGTGTCAATAATGTCACTCTGGACATCCACAAACAGACGATAACGGCTCTCTCTTTTATAGGTGTAAACCTTAAACTGCATTTCACCAGTCCCTGTTCTCATCGGCAAAAGAGCCGTTCATTTCAATAAACCTGGCGACCTCTGCCATCCCTTCCTGATTTTCAGCCTGCCAGCGTTCAGCACGCAGTCGCCGGGCTTCGTTCTGCATGGTCGTACTGACCAGACCGGAGATATTCACGTCATACGCCTTGAGCAGCTGATAGCTGTCGCTGTCAACTGTCACTGTAATACGCTGCTTCATAGCACACCTCTTTTTGACATACTTCTGGTATGCATATCAGTATATATTCTTATGCCGCAAAAATCAGCGCGTTAATACACATACTGTTATCTGGCTTTTAGTAAGCCTTATTTATTTTTCCTTGAATTATGTTAACCAATAAAAATTAAAATCAGACTTATAAAAACAAAGCTTAATTATCGAAGGACCATTTCCGGCAGATCCGATTTTTCTGTTATTGACGGGTTTCCGGAAGTGTACCACACTGAGGAAATCATCATATCGCTGTTTTCCGCCCCTGCGCGACGCATCACAGGTCAGGGAGATGACACAACATATAGTGTCATCAGCAGCTGAATCTGGCACCACATGTTGTGCTTACAGGAGATGGCGTTGTGTGGGGGGAGAGGAAGATCCTGAACTTACTTTTTTCGGATCTCTGGAGAGGGGAAGAAGGATTTGTGCTGATGATGCAATACTAATGATATATTTTGAACTTAATTGCATTATTGCTTATCTGGCATTAATAACTGAAATACTTTGCATAATTATCAATGAAAGAACGAGGCTCATATTTCCCATGTAAATTATATGCCCTTGCAGAGAGCGAGACGGTAGTGAACTTGCGGCACTAATAATAAACTGTACCGACTCTTCCCGGGCACTGGAATGTTCAGATGTACGACAGAGCCCCGCGCCTTTTGCAATAAATAATTAAAGGACTGAACATGGCGACCACAGTAATAGCTGCCTTTAACGAATTTATGAAAGATACCGTGAATCTCAAAAAGGCAGATACCGATGACGCGCGTGCAAGTCGCGACTGGCTTATCGGTAAGATGAATGATTTTGAGAAGGACGATAAATTTCCGGTGAGTTTTCCAGCGATCCATATTGCCTTTGGCTCCTTTGCCAGAAGAACCAAAATCCGTCCGCTTGATGATATCGATCTGATGTTTGGCTTAACCGGGCAAGGTGCCACCTATACCATCCTGAGTGACCGGATAACTGTAACCTCCTCCGGAGAGGGGTCACGTCTGCACAGTTACCGCCATTCCGGAGCTGACACCGTCTGCTCCGTCAGAATTCTGAATGCCTTTAAAAACCGCCTGCAGGACATTGCCCAGTACGCCCAGGCTGATATCAGGCGTAACCAGGAAGCTGTCACGCTGAAACTGGTCAGCAAGGACTGGAATTTTGACATCGTCCCCTGTTTTATTACCAGCGAAGATGCCTTTGGACGGACTTACTACCTGATCCCCGATGGCAACGGCCACTGGAAGTTTACCGACCCCCGTAAAGACAGGGACAGAGTCACTACTATCAATGTGCAGAATAACGGCAATGTGCTCAATGTCATCAGAGCAGTCAAATACTGGCAGCGGCGACCGACGATGCCATCCATGAGTTCCTACCTGCTGGAAACGCTGATTCTGGACTATTACGCTGGCAGGACATCCTGCTCATCGTTTGTTGACATGGAGCTGGAAGCGCTTTTCCGCCACCTTGGTCAATCCGTGCGGTACTCTGTCAACGATCCCAAAGGCATACAGGGTGATATCAACTCACTTTCAGCCGAGGCACGTAAGGCGATATCGGACAGATGTTATCTCGATGCGCAAAAGGTATCGGAGGCGAGATGGTTTGAAAATAATAAAGAGTATGAAAAATCCATCAATAAATGGCGCGATGTGTTCGGGCCATTCTTTCCTGTTTACGGGTGAATCATGAATGCCATTTACACAAACCAGTCGACCAGAGAAAACATGGATTTACTGTATGCGCAGGCCCGTGTCTACGACAGGGTAAAAAACTGGAACAGACTGAATTTTCTCTTCAGCATCATCGTACCGCTCCTGCTTTCTTTCGTTACCGTATACAACCGGAGCCGGGAATTTGTCGATTCAGAGTTGTTGTCTTCGCTGTTGGGGTTATATGGACTCCTGGTGCTTACCTTTAACATTGTTATCAGTGGACACATCTCGGCTCTGCGCAGGAAGGCAGCCTCAATCCAGGAAATGTACGACTGCCGGGTACTTGGCATCCGGCGTAATGAACTGAAGGTGGAGGAGATCCCACGGGATGACATCATCCGGGAAGCTGCATATTTTAGAGACAGCCCGGAAAAAGCACGAAAGCGATTTGGCGAAGAGGGGTGGTACGTCAGTAAGGTGTATGACGCGCCGCAGGCCGTAATGGCGCTCCTTTGCCACGGAAAAAATCTCGGCTGGGACAAATCGCTCAGGGAGGTTCTGCACGTATTTTATCTTTCCGCTTTTATTGTCTCGCCTGTCGCGATGCTTGTTTACGGCATCGTCATGAAATCCGGGCTGAATGAGATCCTCTTCTATGTGGTGTTCACACTGCCGGTCATCCGCTATTTCTTGCTTCAGTTTCTGGATAATCGCAGCAGTATGAAAAGAAGCGAGAAGCTGAAAAAGTACGTTGAGAAGGAATTATCCGGCATAAGGGTGTCCGGAAGGGCAGAAGTGTCAGCGCCAGTGATATAAGACGGTAATTCACCATTTGGATTGTCCGCTCCAC
>ERZ827440.1873-NODE-1873-length-20898-cov-6.371444_pt1 | contig 20898 bp, 21 predicted proteins | sample MGYA00519774_ERZ827440 | MGnify/ENA primary metagenome ERZ827440 (study PRJEB31778, sample SAMEA3449302) | human gut metagenome | biome: human gut; feature: human-associated habitat; material: faeces | place: United Kingdom | collected 2010/2012 ... | reverse complement strand
GGGCGATGGGACAGGCGTTCTTCTCCCTCTCCGTCACGGGCAGCGGCATGATCGTCTACGGCGCATATCTCTCGAAGGACGAGGACGTCGTCGGCGTTTCGCAGCATACGGCCCTGTTTGACACGATCGCGGCGGTCGTCGCGGCGCTCGTCATCATCCCGGCCTGCTTCTCTTATGGACTGGATGTCGGCGCGGGTCCCGGCCTGCTCTTCGTCACGCTGCCGACCATCTTGCAGGACATTCCGCTGGGGCAGCTTTTTGCCATCATCCTCTATGCGGCGATGATCTTCGCGGGCGTCAGCTCCTTGCAGAACATGTTCGAGGCCGTGGCGGAATCGCTGCTGCATAAGTTCCCAAAGCTCAGCCGCACGGCTGTCCTTGCGATCCTTGCGGTGCTCTGCCTTGGCTGCGGCATCGGCATGGAGACCATCGACAAATGGGGACCGTGGATGGATCTTGTGTCGATCTATATCATTCCCATCGGTGCGACACTCGGCGCAGTGTCGTGGTTCTACGTAATGAAGAAGGACGAGCTGCTGGATGCGGTGAACACCGGGAGCAAAAAGCGGCGCGGCACGGCGTGGTACAGCATCGGGCGCTATGTCTATGTGCCGCTGGCCATCATCCTCTGCTGCGTGGCGCTGTTTATGAAAGTAGCCTTCTGAAATAGAAAAGCCCCCTCTGCCGGAGAAGTTTTCGGCGGAGGGGGCTGCATTTGTGTCTGTGTAGGGGCGGACGACTCTGTCCGCCCTTACAAGGTGCGATGGAAAATTTGCGAGGCATTATTTCCCGGCACGGCGGGAATAGAGGCGGGCAAGGCCGCCCTCGGACGTTTCACGGAACGCCCGGTTCATGTTGATGCCGGTCTCGTACATCGTGCGGACGACCATGTCAAACGAAATGGTGCGCGTGCCGACGAGCATGTGCGAGAGGTTCGATGCGTCGATGGCGCGCTTGGCGGCGACGGCGTTGCGCTCGATGCAGGGGATCTGCACGAGGCCGCAGATCGGGTCGCAGGTGAGGCCGAGCTGATGCTCCATGGCGATCTCGGCGGCATATTCCTGTTCTTCGATGGTCAGTCCCGTCAGCTCACCCATGGCCGCCGCGGCCATCGAGCAGGCCGTGCCGATCTCGGCCTGGCAGCCGCATTCCGCGCCGGAGATCGAGGCGTTGTGCCGGACAAGGTTGCCGAACAGACCCGCCACGCCGAGCGCCTCGGCGATCTTGCGGTCGGGCAGGTCGTATTTCTGCTGCATATACATGAGCACGGCGGGCAGCACACCGCAGCTGCCGCAGGTGGGCGCGGTGACGATGGTGCCGTTTCCGGCATTCTGCTCGGCAACGGCAAAGGCGTAGGAACAGACAAGCTGCAGTTCCCGCACCTGCGGCAGATCGAGCAGATGCGTTCGCTCATAGAGGTATTTGGCCTTGCGCTGGACGTTCAGCCCGCCGGGCAGGATGCCCTCGGCAGCAAGCCCATCTTCAATCGACTGGCGCATGACATGCCAGATGTGCTCCAAAAAGCTCCAGATCTCCGGGCCTTCGTTCAGTTCGACGTATTCCGGCAGCGATACGTGCCGCCACTGACAGAAGCGCGCGATCTCGGCAAAGGAATTTTCGGGATAAACCTCGGCATCTGCATGCTGCGCTTCGCCCTCGACAACGATGTCGCCGCCGCCGATGGATTCCACACGGATGCGCTGCGTCTCCTTGTTGTCCTGGTAGGCGATGAGGTCGAGCGTGTTCGGGTGCTTCATGTTGCCGGGGTCGACGGAAGCAAAGACGATCTTCGTGGGGTAGGGAGCAAGCGTGTCGACGAGGACGCGATCCGTCCCGTGGCCGACGCCGGTTTTGGCGAGCGAGCCGTAGAGAATGACTTCATAGCGATCGGCCTCCGGCGTCATCTCGCGAAACAGTTTTGCCGCGCGCTCTGGACCCATGGTGTGTGAGCTGGATGGCCCCTTGCCGACCTTATATAATGTGCGGATGGACTGCATGGCAGATCTCTCCTTTGACTTGGTAGTTTCTGCGGGGTATCCCGGAACCGATTGGTTCCGAGATTCCCATGTATTATAACAGATTCCGACAGGAAATCAACTCATTTTGCGTGGTGCAGCGCCTCGAGCGACAGCTCGCCGGCGAGCTTGAACAGCGCGTCGGCCAATACCTGCGCCACGGGCAGACCAGCGTTTTCGGCCACGCGCTCATAAAAGCGCAGCGTGGCCGCGTCGAGGACAATGGGGATCGTGGTCATGGCAAAACTCCTTCCATTCAGTATCCCATCTTATGTCAGGGGGATTGACAGATGTGATACAATATTATAGTATGCAGAAAAGTAATTCCGAAAGGATGAGAATACGATGGCGAAAGAGAAAAAAGTAGAGCAGATCACCGATATGGAGGTCGATTTTGCCCAGTGGTACACCGACATCTGCCGCAAGGCGGAGCTGGTGGAATACGCGAGCGTGAAGGGCTTCACGATCCTGCGGCCCTATGGCTACGCGATCTGGGAGAACATCCAGAGCATCATGGACGCCGAGTTCAAAAAGACCGGCCATGTGAATGTGGCGATGCCGGTTCTGATCCCGGAAAGCCTGCTGAAAAAGGAAGGCGAGTTGGTCAACGGCTTTGCGCCCGAGGTGGCGTGGGTCACGATGGGCGGCAGCGAAAAGCTCGAAGAGCGGTTGGCGTTCCGTCCCACGTCGGAGACGATGTTCTGCGACCACTGGTCGCGCGTTTTGCAGACCTATCGAGAGCTGCCGATGCTGTACAACCAGTGGTGCTCGGTCATCCGCTGGGAGAAGACGACGCGCCCGTTCCTGCGCAGCCGCGAGTTCTGGTGGCAGGAGGGCCATACCATCCATGAGACTGCCGAAGAAGCAAAGGCCGAGACCGAGCAGCAGCTCAACTGCTACGCCGATTTCTTTGAAAACGTCCTCGCCATCCCGGTCGTGCGCGGCCGCAAGACCGACAAGGAGAAGTTTGCCGGCGCCGAGGCAACCTACACCGTCGAGTGCATGATGAAGGACCGCAAAGCCCTCCAGGGTGCGACGAGCCACTATTTCGGCGACAAGTTCTCCCGCGCCTACAACGTGACCTTCACCGGCCGCGACAATAAATTGCAGTATCCGTTCCAGACATCGTGGGGTTCGACAACGCGCATGATCGGCGCCGTCATCATGGCGCACGGCGACAACAACGGCCTCGTCCTCCCGCCGAAGATCGCGCCGGTGCAGGCCGTCGTCCTGCCCATCGCGATGCACAAGGAAGGCGTACTCGACGCCGCCTCGGCCGTGCGCGACCGTCTGGCCGCCGCGGGCATCCGCGTCAAGATGGACGACAGCGACAACTCCATGGGTTGGAAGTGCGCGCAGTATGAGATGAAGGGCGTGCCGGTGCGCGTTGAGCTTGGGCCGCGCGATATTGAAGCTGGGCAGTGCGTCCTCGTCCGCCGCAACGACGGCGAAAAGACCGTCGTCAAGCTCGAAGAGTTGGAAGCGGCGGTGAAGGAACAGCTGGAGCTGGTGCAGAAGGGCATGTACGAAAAGGCCCTGAAAAACATGCAGGAAAACACTTACGAGGCCCATTCCCTCGAAGAGGCGAAGCAGCTCCAGGCTGAGCACGGCGGCTTCATCAAGACAATGTGGTGCGGCGAGCTCGAATGCGAGCTGAAGATGAAGGAAGAGGGCGGCATGTCCTCCCGCTGTATGCCGCTGCAGCAGGAATGCCTCGACGACAAGTGCGCCATCTGCGGTAAGCCCGCGAAGCACTCCATCTATTGGGGCATTGCATACTAAAGTGAATCAAACGTCCCCGCCATCGAAAAATGGCGGGGACGTTTTTGTGCAGAAAGGGGTATCAGGAATTGTTGGGACGGACAGAAAAACTTTGAAGTGTCAGGCGTGGGCGGCGAGCCAGGTGCGGACGGTGTCGAGGTCGCAGCGTAGCAGCGCATAGGGGTCATCGCCGCGCTGGCACAGCGGGACGCGCCAGAAATAGTTCTCCAGAATGATCCAGCCGGTATAGCCGAGGCGGTCAAACTCTGCAAGGGAGCGGAACGGATCGCAGCTGCCCTCGCCGATGAGGTGAGTGCTGATCTGGTCGAAGCTGTCCTTGATATGGAACTCCGGAATGTGGTTGAAGATCGGCTCGATCAGCGACGGAGCGTCCAGCCCGTTGAGGGCGTGGGGGTTCTGCGTGTCGAAGTAGATGCCGTAGTTTTCACGGTCGACCAATTCGAGCTGGCGGAGCTGCATCTCAGCGGTGTTCTTCAGGCCTTCGTCGGTCCTGACCTCGCTCTTCAGGGCGTGCAGCGAGGGGACGTGGATCAGGGGCGCACCGAGATACTGCGCGGCGTCGACCGCTGTGCGCAGCGCGTATTCGACCATCTCGCGGTCGGACGAGCCGAGCGGCGCGGTCATCGCGTAGAAGTCGGTCAGATTGACGGCAATGCCGGTGAAGACAGTACCGTATTTGGCCTGCTCTTCCTTGTAGAGGTCGAGCGTATAGCGGTTTGCCAGCGGGAAGTTTTCTTCCACGGTTCCAAGCTTCAGCTCGACGGCAGCCAGGCCGAGATCCTTCAGCACGCGGCAGACGAGCGGGCCGCGCAGCGGCGTGGGCAAGGCCCATTCACAGATGCCGATTCCTTGAGCCTTCACGTGCGTTCCCCTCCATTCTGGAAACGACTGCGTCGTGCTGCTTTTCAACCCATGCCGGGTCGATGAACTTGGCCTCGGCCCAGCCCTCGAGCAGACCGGAGAGGATGAGTCCGCCGTCAATGCGGATGGAGATGCCGTCGATCATCCACGCGGCGTCGGAGAGCAGGTAGGCGACCAGATCGGCGGTGTCCTTTGGCGTACCGAGGCGGCCCATCGGGATGCCGCCGTTTTTCAGCGTCTCATGCGCCGCGCCCTCGTGCGTCCAGGTCGCGCCGGGGGCGACACAGTTGACGCGGATGCCATACGGCGAGAGGTCGATTGCGATGGACTGGCAGGCGCGCGTGAGCGCGGCCTTGGTCATGCCGTAGATGAAATCGTCCGCATAGGCGCGCTCGCCGCGCGAGGAGGTGACGCTGCCTACGATTTTCCGATGGCACATCGCTATTTGAGCGACATGAAAATCGACTTTTTTGTACGCCCACAGCCGGTCCACGACCGAACCAATGCGGAGCTGAAGCGGGACGCTTTTTGCTATGACGAGCAGCGGGACGCCTACGTTTGCCCACAGGGCAAATTCATGAGGCGAAATACCCTGCACCGCAGCGCTAGCGGTCTGTACTGGCTGTATCTGGCCGATAAACAGGACTGTCAGAGCTATCCGCTGCGAGAGAAATGCCTGAATAAGACCGATAAACGGGGCGCGCGAAAGCTGGAGCACAGCTACTTCCGGGAGGCCCGGCTGAAAAACATCAACAGGCAGCACGAGCCGGAATACCGGGAGGCGCTGAAGCTGCGGCAGATCTGGTGCGAGGGCACATTTGCCGCGCAGAAGCGCGACCACAATCTGACGCGCGTGTTGCGACGAGGCCTAGAGGCAGCGGAGGACCACTGCCTCTTGTCCGCGACCGCATTGAACCTGAAAAGGATGATCAAATATACAAAATGACGCCATAGGGCGTCTTTTTCTTCGCCTAAACGAGGATATATGTCACTTTGTCAACACGCCCAACATGGGCCGTACTTTGAATGGTTCGTCGGACGGGGACGAACCTGATACTTCGGTGATACAGATTTCCGGGACAAAGTCAACCGCGTTTTGGAACGTTTTGAAACATTCGGCTACATCTACAAATCCGGAGGGCGGATTTTGTCGAATATGTCCAAGTAAAGGCATAAAACCGGTCAGCCGGACGCGCCGCCCGTCTTTGTTGAAAGCTCCTCAGACGCGACGCGCCGCTTTTCCAACGGGAGGAGGGCCTTTTTCGGAATCCGCAGCTCGACCACGGCGCCGCCGTCGTTCCGCTGCTTCATCGTGCCGCGGAATTCGTAGACCACCACGGAAGAGAGAATCCAGCTGCCCGCGCCGCTGTGCGCCTCGGCGCCGGGATGCTGCGCTGGGAAGCCGCGCCCGTTGTCGCGGTAGAGGATCACAATCTGCCCGGCCGCGTCGTCCTGCGTGACGCGGATGGAGACGGCGAGCGGGCGGCCAAGACGCTGGTTATGCTTGATGCTGTTGCTGACCAGCTCGTTGATGACCAGCGCCACCGAGACGGCCTTCGCATATGGGACGCGCACCGGCTCAGCCTCCAGTGTGGTCTGTGCGCAGTTTTGATAGAACTCGCAGACCGTGCCCGCGATCTCACCGATCTCGCAGGTGCTGCCGAATTTGCGCATCGTCAGCAGATCGTGAACGCCGGCGATACATTTGATGCGCTGAATCGCGCCGTCGAATGACTGTTCCATGCCCGTGCGGGCGGCCGGATCGCCGACGTTTGCGGGCAGCAGCTCCTTTTCCAGCTCCAGCAGGTTTACCACAACCTGCAAATTGTTTTTGATGCGGTGGTGACTCTCGCGCAGGAGGACGGCGTTGCCCATCAGCTGGGCGCTTTCGATGCCGATGCCCATCTCCTGCGCAATCCATTTGAGAATCATGCCGTCGCGCGGCGTACAGCGGTAGGAACCGGTGTAGTTGATCTGGAGCACCAGCGCCAGTTCGCCGCTGATGCGCACCGGGTAGCAGAGCACGGTCGTATAGGGCGGCGTCCGCTCGAACCAGCCGGCCTCGTTCAGCCGCTCGACAAGCTGCATCATTTTCTGGAACATGTCCACCGAGACGAAGCTGCTCAGCCCGCGGATGATCAGAAGCTCCGGCTTCTGATCAAAGATGCGCAGCAGCTCCACCATCTTCTGCTCGGTGATGGTCATCTGGCTGATGGTGCGCGAAGGGTCGAGTGAAAGGCCCGTCTCCTCCGTCAGCGCGGAGAACAGGCGCTGCCCCTTCTTCCCGCCGAGCTGGCGGAAGCCGAGGTCGGTGAGCACGTTGGCAATGACCGTCTGCTCCCGGTACATGCGGAATGTCCGCGTCATGAACGCTGCGCGCTGCACGGCATAGCGCCGTCCATTCAGCGCAATTTCACCGCTGTATGGCTCGTTTCCGGTCAGGATGCCCTGTAGTCCATCGAGATAGTCCGCGTTCTGCGAGAGCAGGACGTGTGTTGTGCCGCGCGGCTGTGTGTAGGTGAAATGGGAGATATGGCTGCCGCTCCGGCAGCTGACGTCTGAAATTTGGAACATATGCGTCTCTGATTACAGCAGCGTTTCCCGTGCGGCGATCATTTCGTGCGCCGCATCGCCGCCTGCACCTGCGCCTCGCTCGTCGGCTTCATCAGGTAGCCGTAGACGCACGGGATGTCCGCGCGGTTCATCAGCAGCTCGGAATAGTGGCCTGTGATGATGATGACGGGGATCATCCGGTCGAGACAGGCCTCGCGGATGACCGCGATGCCGTCCTTTTCGGGCATGTTGAGGTCGAGCAGCACCATGTCCGGCTGCACTTCATAGATGCGCTCCACGGCCTCGGCCCCATCCAGCGCGACACCGGCCACCTCATGGCCCATCTTTTCCGCGTAGCGCGAAAGGCTTCGGAGAATGAATGGCCTCATCCGCCGCAATCGCGGATCTCAGCTTTTCCATCGTCCGGTTCCCCTTTTGTGCGTTCCTTTGACCAGTGCGGTTTGTAGGTGTTGCATCAAAATAGCTTCGGGCAAGAAACAAAATAAATCAAAATAAACATACCGAATTTCCGCTGTCAAGTGGGGATTTTGCACCGCGCAATCGATTTTGCATGTAGGGACGGAGCACTGCCCCCGCCCGTCTTACATTTTTCCACCGCACCATGTAGGAGCCGATGCCGAGCGCAGCTGTTCGCGACGAAGGAGCGTTACAGATGCGGCCTGCCCCTTGCGGGTACTCATCGGTCCTTGCGGCAGTACAAATTCGCTGAAGGCTATTGCGTTTCGGATGCACATTCTGCCCACTACGGGTGCGTCTCGAGATACTGCGCAAGGATGCCCGCGGCGCAGGCGCAGAGCTTTGGACATGGACGTTTTTTGTAATATTCCGTGCTGCGGTCCGACGGCGGGACGTAGTTCACGTCCCGTCCGAGGCCCAGCAGCTCGCGGCAGATGATCGAGCCGTTCTGCTGCGCGAATTCTTCCGTCATCTCGCGCACCGCCTCATATTCTGCACGTTTGGCCTCTTTGTCCGTTGGATCGTCATAACCGCGCAGCAGACCGTAGGCCATCGCAAGGCCGCTGACGGCGCCGCAGGTGTTGCGTGTCCCGGCGAGTCCTCCGCCAAACGCCGAGGCCAGCCTCGCCGCCTCGTCCCGATCCATTTTTTCACAAGCAAATGCAAGGAACACCGCCTGTGCGCAGTTATAGCCCTCACGAAAAAGCTCCTCCGCCCGCTGTTCATAGTCCATCTGCTCTCATCCTTTCCAACGTAAATGTCCGCCCGCCGCAGCGGCGGCAGCGGCAATCCTGCCGCCCTTGCGCAATGCTCCGCACGACCGCGCCGCGGCGCAGATAACGGCTCTCCGCGCCGCATGTCTTGCAGCGCACGAGATAGCCGCACCCGGCGTTCTTCGCCTCCTGCGCGGCGGTCGTCCCGGCGAGGCGCTCCGGCTTACAGCCGATCCGGACACAAATGTCCTTCCAGACTGCGTCGTGCCCGTGGCGCCGCCCGGTCAGGAGCGCGGCGGCGGCATGGGCATATTCGTGCCGTGCGGTGTCGAGCATGGCGTCGTCGTCCGCGCGCAGGAAGTCCGCCAGGCGGATCTCCGTCGGGCGGTCGCCCCGGAAGCAGCAGACGCCGTGCTGCCGCCGCATCTTTTTGGAAAACGAGAGGCGGATGAGGCGCGTGTCGATGCCGAGATACCGGTCGAGCCGGTCATATTCTTCGCGAATTTCTTCTAAAGTCCACATATTTTCATTATACCATGCCGTTTGCGCGCTGTCACGTCTTTCGTGCTTGCCGCCGCGGCTTTGGGCTGATATACTATAGATATTCCCGAATTTGGAGGCGTATCATGCCGTTTTCGCGCGTCTATCTGGAGATCACCAACTGCTGTAACCTCGCCTGTTCGTTCTGCCCCGGCACAACGCGGCGGGCGGCGTTTTTGACCGTTGCACAATTCACGCACCTTGCCGGGGCGCTGCGCGGGCAGACGCGCTTCCTCTATTTCCACGTCATGGGCGAACCGCTGCTGCACCCCGATCTGCCGGAGCTGCTGGACATTGCGGGCAGGATGGGCTTCCGCGTCGTGCTGACGACAAACGGGACGCTCCTGCCGAAGCGGCAGCGCGAGCTGCTTGCGGCCCAGGCTCTGCACAAGGTCAGCGTCAGCCTCCATTCGTTCGAGGCCAATTCCGGCGTGGATATGGAGCATTATCTCGCCGGATGTACGGACTTTGGCCTCGCGGCCAGCGAAGCCGGTATCCTGATCGATTACCGGCTCTGGAACCTCGATGGCGCGGAGACGCGCGGCCGGAACGAACAGAACGACGCCATCCTCAACCACCTCCACGCCGCCTACCCAGGCAATTGGACACAAAATACGTGGGGCTGGCGGCTGTGCGACCGGACGTTTATCCACTACGGCGAAAAATTCGACTGGCCCAGCCCCGATGCGCCCGACCACGGCGAAGCCGGGACATGCCGCGCGCTGCGCGATCAGCTGGCCGTGCTCTGCGACGGGACGGTCGTCCCCTGCTGCCTCGACGGCGAGGGGCGCATCCCGCTCGGGAACCTGCTGGCGCAGCCGCTCGACGAAATTCTTGCCGCTGAACCTGCCCGCAGCATTGCCGCAGGCTTCGCGCTGCAAAAACGGCTCCACCCGCTCTGCCGCCGCTGCGGCTATGCGCAGCGCTTTCGATGAAAGCGTTGAAAGGACTGTAAAACGCCTCCCCTGCGTGAGGGGAGGCGTTTTGCATCATTGGATCAGGGCTTCTTCCTTGAGGCGGTAATATTTCCAATCAGCGAGCAGATCGAGGGCGGACTGCTGTGCGTCGGTCAGGGATGCAATCTCGCTGCCGTCCGCTGCCAGATAACAGCCGTGGGAGATGACCGGGAGCGTCCTGCGCAGATCTTCGAGCGTATCGAAATACGGGTCGAGTCCGGTCAGGCCGGTCAGCTCATAGACCGCCGCGCCGAGATAATTGCTGCTGACAACGTCCGGCAGCTCGAGCGCGTCAAAGTCGCAATACGGCGCGTAGGCTTCGTTCGCCCAGAGCAGATACGGCGTCTCATACGTTTCGATGATCTCGTCCGTGGAGCCGGTCAGGCCGGTGGTCAGCCCCAGCTCGCGGTAAACGGCGTAATCCTGCCCGAGCGTGGGGCGATGGTCGCCGTAGAAGACGAGCAGCGTCGGCTCGTCGCGGGAATCGAGATAGTCGCAGAGCGCGGTGAGCATGGCCGTCGAATCGCGGACGCCCTCGAGATAGACGGAGAGCGTCTCCATTGAGGTGTCGGAGATCGAGACGGAGAGCGGCGGTTTTTCCGGCTCAAAGCCGTATTTCGTGTACGGGTATGCCTGATGGTTTTGGATCGTGACCGTGTAGGCGAAGAGCGGCTCCGCCGTGCTCAGGCGCGTGTCGAGGTCGGCGGTCAGGTGCGCGAGGAAGGCCGCGTCGGAGATCATGGTACCCTTTTTGTCAGCGTCTGTATATGTCTCGTTGAAGATGCGCTCGTCGACGCCGAGGTCGCGGTAGACATTGTCGCGGTTATAGAACCAGCTGTAGCCGGGGTGCATGAAATAGGTCTTGTAACCGGCGCGCTTGTAGACCTGCGGCAGGGCGTTGACCGCTTTGCGGATGACGCGGAACGAGGATGTGTTGCCCGGCGAGACCATATTGGTCTGGATGCCGGTGAGGACATCGAACTCCGTATTGGCCGTGCCCGCGCCGAAGTTGCTGACGACGATATGGCCGGATTTGGCGCGGCCGGAGGCGGCCAGCACATGGAAGCCGTGCGTCGGATTTTCCTCCTCGGTGTAGAGGAAGACGTCCTCGTCGGACAGATCGGTATACGCCTCGCACATGACGAAGATGACATTCGGGCGGACGGCGGGCGTCTTGCAGACCGCATCGTCCGACGCGGCGAGGGCCTTCATGTCCGCGCTGCTGTAGCCGTCCGGCTTTTCCACGGAATAAAGATTGTAATTGTGCAGAAAACAATAGGGGAAGCCGCAGAGGCGGAACACCTCGGCAACGTTCGTCTTGCTCATCTCATTGCCGCGCTTGTTATAAAAGCCGGTTTTCTGGTACACGTTCGGCACGGACCAGCAGAAGCCGCCGAGCAGCACGAGCGCGCCCGCCGCGCGGACATACCACCGGGGCTTTCGCGCGCGAATGAAATGCGCAAGGACAAAGCAGGCGGCACTGCCGAGCACGATGGCGATGAGGATGGGCCAGTGCAGGTCAAGCGTATATTCGCTCGCGGCGTTCATCGCCTCGCGCAGAAGCTGGAAATCGTCGGGGACGAAGGGGTCGTTGCGGCAGTCGGTCTTGACCAGATTGACATACGACATCAGGTTGACGATCAGGCTGCCGAGTCCTGCTGCTGTGAACGGATCGCCCGTGGCACACCAGCAGAGCAGGAGCACGACGCAGACCGGGAAACCGTTGAGCAAAAACAGCACTTTATCGGCCCAGAACACGGAAAGCGTTTCGGAAAGAGGGCCGGGCTGGATGGCGATGACGGAGAGCGAGCACAGGACGCACGCCGCCGCCAGCACCAAAACGACGCCCCAAGCCTGAAGCTCCGGGCGTGTTTTTGTGGATCTCATAACATCACTCCTTGATGCTGCGGACGAACGCCGCCTTGTCCGCGGACTTGAAATAGGCGGAGCCCGCGACGAGGACGTTGGCTCCGTGTGCGATGCAGACCTTGGCTGTCTCGGGGTTGATGCCGCCGTCGACCTCCAGCTCGCAGGTGGGGTTCTTTTCGTCAATGTAAGAACGGACGGCTTGCAGCTTCGGCATCAGGTCGGCCATGAACGACTGCCCGCCGAAGCCCGGCTCGACGGTCATGACGAGGATCAGGCCGCAGAGATCGAGGAACGGGAGGACGGACTCAGCCGGGGTCTTCGGCTTGATGGAGATGGCGGGCGTGACGCCGCAGCCCTGGATGATCTCGAGGGCTTTGCGGGTGTTTTCCGCGGTGTCGGCCTCGACATGGATGGTCAGGATATCGGCGCCGGCCTTGCAGAACTGCTCGACATAGCGGATGGGCCGGTCGATCATCAGGTGGACGTCGAGCGGAAGCTCCGTCACCTTGCGGATGGAGGCAACAACGGGCTGACCGATCGTAATGTTGGGAACAAAAATGCCGTCCATCACGTCTACATGAACATAATCGGCCTTTGCGGGCACCATCGCGCGGATATCGCGCTCGAGATTGCCGAAATCGGCGGAGAGAATGGACGGGGAAACCTTGGTCATAGGAAACCTCCTGTACGAAAAATGTAAGATCTTGCACCGCGCGCTGCCGCGCGGCATAGATATGAATATGCGGCGCGCGTCCCGGCAAGGCTCTCAAGACCCGCGCGGGCGGGATGTGCCGCTTAAAATAGGGGCTGCCCCGCGGCAGCCCCGGCGGAATTCGATTTCAATCCCCATTATACCGATTACGGCGGCGACTGTCAACGGCGCAAATCATGGAGACAACTCGGCGCAATGATTGACTTTCCGCCGGGCTTGCGGTACTATGATATTTGGAAAAATAGAGAGAAATCATATGTGTGTAAAGATGAGGGAAGGAACACCAAAGCATGGACAACGAAAAACAGAAACCGAGAAAGAAAAAGAAATCGTCAATTCCGATCTACGCGGTCGGGCTGGTGTGGATCTCCTATGCGATCGAGGGAAAGCTGACCAGTTTCGGCGGCGTGATCGGCTGTGCGGCGCTGTCGCTGGCGGCCTATTTCGTGCTCAAGCTGATTTTCCCAGACAGGATGGAAGAAGCGGAGAAGCAGCCGGAGCAGAAGCCTGCCGAAACGCAGCCCGCGCAGAAGCCGCAGCCGGTGCCGCAGAAGACGGAGCCGCAGGCGGCGGAGTCCACCGGAAATCCGGAGCTGGATGCAGTGCTCCAGCAGGGACAGGCCTCGGTGCGCCGGATTCAGGAGCTGAACGACGCAATCCCGGATTTCAAGCTCTCGGCGCAGCTGAAGCAGCTGGAAATTCTGACGCAGAAAATTTTCGACTATGTCAAGCAGCATCCGGAGAATGTCCGGCAGATCCGGCAGTTTTTGAACTACTATCTGCCGACGACGATCAAGCTGCTCGAGCAGTATGTCGTCCTGCAAAATCAGGGCATGCGCGTCGGCAACATCGACGAGGGCATGACGAAGATCGAAAACATGCTGGAAAAGGTGATCGCCGCGTTCCAGCAGCAGCTTGACAGCCTGTTTGAAAACGACGTGGTAGACATCACGGCAGAGATTCGCGTGATGGAGAAGATGATGGCCAGCGAAGGTCTGGCCGGTACGAATGATTTTAAGTAAGGAGAGACTGATATGGAAGAACATAAGATCCCAACATTGACGCTGACCCCCGATCTCGACGCGGCACAGCCCGCCGCAAAGGAGCCCGATCTGCTGGAAAAGGCCGAGGCCGCGCCGGAGGCCGGCCCGGACCTGTCCATGCTCTCCCCGGAGGAGCAGCAGGCCGTGACGGCGTTCGCGGGTCAGATCGACCTGACAAATGCCAATCAGGTTTTGCAGTACGGCTCCGCCGCGCAGAAGAACATCGCAGACTTTTCCGAGACGGCGCTCGCCAAGGTGAAGACCAGCGACATGGGGCAGATCGGCGACATGGTGGCCGGACTGCTCGTGGAGCTGAAAACGCTCGACGAGCCGGAGAAGAAGGGCATCGCGGGCTGGTTCGCCAAGGCAAATAAATCCATTGAGGAGACGAAGGCGAAATACTCCATCGCGGAGAAGAATGTGGATAAGATCGCGGGCGAGCTGGAAAACCATAAGCTGAAGCTGATGAAGGACGTCGAAATTCTGGATCAGATGTACGACCGGAATCTGGACTATTTCAAGGAGCTGACGATGTATATCCTTGCCGGCAAGCAGAAGCTGGCCGACGCGCGGAACACCGAGCTGAAGGCCCTGCGTGAAAAGGCGGAAAAGTCCGGCCTGCCCGAGGACGCGCAGGCGGCAAACGACTTTGAAAACAAGTGCATCCGCTTCGAGAAAAAGCTGCACGATCTCGAGCTGACGCGCGTCATCTCCCTCCAGACCGCGCCGCAGATCCGCATGATCCAGAACAACGACAGCCTGATGATGGAGAAGATCCAGACCTCCATCATGAACACGATCCCGCTGTGGAAAAACCAGATGGTGATTTCGCTCGGCATTGCCGATTCGCAGAAGGCGATGGAGGCGCAGCGCAAGGTCACGGACATGACAAACCAGCTGCTGCAGAAGAACGCGGACATGCTGAAGATGGCGACGGTGGAGACCGCGAAGGAATCCGAGCGCGGCATCGTCGACATTGAGACATTGAAATACACGAACCAGTCGCTGATCTCCACGCTGGATGAGGTGCTTCAAATTCAGACCGACGGCGCGAAGAAGCGGCAGGAGGCGGAAACCGAGCTGCGGCGCATCGAGGGCGAGCTGAAGCAGAAGCTGCTCGAGGCCCGGCAGATCAATTAAAGCAAAGGAGAACCCATGAAATTCTTTCAAAAACGCGGCGTTGCCATCACAATCACACTGATTTTGGTTGTGGCGGCGCTGCTCATCGGAAAGCCGTGGGCCAGCTCCAACACGGCCACGGCCTCGGCTGCAGACAGCGATTATCTGTCCTACATCGCAGACGATGCCAACGCGCTGACAAACGATGCGCGCAGCAAGGTCGCGGATTACATGGAGACGCTGGACAGCAAGTATGGCAGCATCGTTGCGCTGATGACCATCACGGACACGGACGGCGAGACGATGGAGGACTATGCCAAGTCTGTGTGGGACGAGGCGGAGTTTTTGGATAGCGTTATGCTGCTTGTCGTGAACACGGAGAGCGGCGAATGGTATCTCCAGCCCGGCAGCGAGATCGCCCCGTATGCGGACGCCTCGCTCGAATCGCTCTTCACGAACGACCTCGACAATGCCAACCTCGCCGACGGCGGCAAGTGGGCCACGGATCTCTACAAGGATCTGCTCAGCTGGTACGGCAAGACCATCCCCAAGGCGAGCAGCACATCCACGGCGGATACCGAGTATGTGCGGCAGCCCGCGCCGCAGCGCCGCAGCCTGTGGAAGACGATTTTGATCATTCTGATCGCGTTCTGGGTGCTGAAGGCAATTTTTGGCCGTTCGCGCCGGAACGATGACGACGACGATTACCGGGGCGGCAGCTCCGGCGGGTCCGGCGGCGGATTCTGGAAGGGCATGTTCTGGGGCAGTTTGCTCGGCGGGAGCAGCAGAAACCGCTGGCGCACGCCGCCTCCCCCTCCAGGGCCGCGACCTGGCCCGAGACCCGGCGGTTTTGGCGGCGGTTCCCGCGGCGGATTCTCCGGCGGGAGCCGGGGCGGCTTCGGCGAAGGCTCCCGCGGGGGCTTTGGCGGCGGATCGAGAGGCGGCTTTGGCGGCGGTGGCTCCCGCGGGGGCTTCGGAGGCCGGAAGTAAATGGAGAGACGCTCAAATTACGACATCACGCGCGACCGGCTGGAGCGGGACTTCCTGCAATACGATCAGGCGGCGATGCTCCGCCGCGTCCCGCTGCGGCATGACGCGGACTACCTCTATCTGACGTTTCTGCGGCGGGAATACCGCATCGACCGGAAGACCGGGCGCGTGGAATGGTCGGATGACGGATTCCAGACCGCAAATCACGCCGGGCACGACGAGGTTGGCACGATCTTCGACTATCTCTGCTGCGCCGATCCGTCCGTGCCGCTGACAGGCGAGTATGTGTCGGTCAACCAGCTGGACGGCGTCGTCACCGGGACGACACTCGGCAACGATATGTTCGAGGATTGGGCGAAGCAATTCACCGGAAAGACTGCGGCGCTGGCGCAGGCGTGCGAAGCGCTCGGCGGCGAGAAGGAACCGGTCGGCGATGTGGCCTACCGCATCCCACTGCTCGGCAAGCTCGATATCATTTTGCAGTTCTGGGACGCGGACGATGAATTCCCGCCCGCAATGCGCGTCAAATGGGATACGCACGTGCTGGCCTATCTGCGCTACGAAACGACATATTATGCGGTGAACTGCCTCTGGCAGCGGCTTTTGGAGCGGATGACGCCCTGAAAGCCGCCGCTTTTTCCACAAAACGATACACGGGAGAAACCGGATGAAAACACTGACGATCGGAATACTGGCCCACGTGGACGCCGGAAAGACCACGCTCTCCGAGGCGATGCTCTACCGCGCGGGGATGCTCCGCGCGATGGGGCGCGTCGACCACGGGGATGCGTTCCTCGACACGGACGCGCAGGAGCGCGAACGCGGCATCACGATCTTTTCCAAGCAGGCCGTGCTCGATCTGCCGGACTGCCGCTTCATTCTGCTCGACACGCCGGGCCACGTCGACTTTTCGGCGGAGATGGAGCGGACGCTGCAAATTCTGGACTACGCGATCCTCGTCATCAGCGCGACCGACGGCGTTCAGGGCCACACCTATACACTCTGGGATCTGCTGCGGCGCTATCAGGTGCCGACGTTTCTGTTTGTCAACAAGATGGATCTGCCGGGACTGGAGCGCGCGGCGCTGCTCGCGCAGCTCCGGCGGGAGCTTTCACCCGAGTGCATGGATTTTTCTGACTCGGACTGCATGGAGCAGCTCGCGCTCTGCGACGAGGCGTCCATGGAGCGGTTTTTGGAGACTGGTGCGCTCCCAGACACGGACATCGGCGCGCTCATCTGTGCGCGGCGTGCGTTCCCGTGCTATTTCGGCGCTGCGCTGCGCGACGAGGGCGTGGACGAATTTTTGCAGGCGCTTGCGCGCTATGCGCTGCCGCCGGAGCGCCCGGCGGCGTTTGCCGCACAGGTCTATAAGATCGCGCGGGATGAGAAGGGCGTCCGCCTGACGTTTTTGAAGGTGCTGGGCGGGACGCTCCGCGTGAAGGATGTGCTGCGCGGCGCGGACTGGGAGGAAAAGTGTGACCAGCTGCGGCTCTATTCCGGCGCGAAGTTCACGGCCGTCCCGGCGGCGGAAGCCGGGAGCGTCGTCGCGGTCGTCGGCCTGACAAAGACGCGGGCGGGCGAGGGCCTCGGCGCGGCGCGGGATGCCGAGCCGCCGAGCCTGCAGCCGGTGCTGGAATATGAACTCCGCCTCCCGGAGGGGACGGACGCGCAGCAGGCCTACGGGCGCTTGCGCGTGCTCGAGGAGGAGGACCCGCAGCTGCATCTGCGCTGGGACGCGCGGACGCGACAGATCCGCGTGCAGCTGATGGGGCAGGTGCAGCAGGAAATTTTGCAGAAGCTGATCGAAGCGCGCTTCGGCCTGCGTGCGGAATTTGACGCGGGCAGCGTCGTCTATCTCGAGACGATCGCGGAGCCGGTCGAGGGCGTGGGGCACTATGAGCCGCTGCGGCACTATGCCGAGGTGCATCTCCTGCTCGAGCCCGGCGAACCGGGCAGCGGCATCCAGATCGACACGATGTGCAGCGAGGATGCGCTCAGCCGCAACTGGCAACGCCTCATCTTCACGCATCTTCTGGAGAAGACCTATCGCGGCGTGCTGACCGGTGCGCCGCTGACCGACGTGCGCATCACGCTCGTGACGGGCCGCGCGCACCCAAAGCATACAGAGGGCGGCGATTTCCGTCAGGCGACATACCGCGCGGTGCGGCAGGGCCTGATGAAGGCGAAGGGTGTCCTGCTCGAGCCGTGGTACGCCGTCCGGCTCGACCTTCCGGCGGAGTGCGTCGGCCGCGCAATGAGCGACCTTGAGCGCATGGGCGGCGCGTTCGACCCGCCGGAGCAGGGCGAAACGATGAACACGCTGCGCGGGAGCGTCCCGGTGGCGCAGTTCAGCGATTATGCGCGGGAGTTCGCCGCGTATACCAAGGGCCGCGGACGTTTGCAGCTCCGCCCGGCGGGCTATCGTCCGTGCCGGGAGCAGGAGACCGTCGTCGCCGCGAGCGGCTATGACCCGGCCCGCGACATCGACGACCCGGCCAGCTCTATCTTCTGCACGCACGGCGCGGGCTTCGAGGTCAAGTGGGACGAGGTGGACAGCTATGCGCACCTGCCGCTGCTGAACCTCCGCCGCGCGGACGAGCCGGAGCCGATCGCCGCGCCGCGGAAGATCACGCGCTCGGTGGCCGACGGCGGCGCGCCGGAGCTCGAAAAAGAGCTGTTGGCCATCTTCGAGCGGACATATGGGGCCATCCGCCGCCGCGACATTCTGCCGATGCAGGCGCTGCGCTCCGACGACAAGCGCGAGCTGATCCGCGCGCTGGAACCGGCGGAGGAGTTTGTCCTCGTCGACGGCTACAATATCCTCTTCGCGTGGGACGAGCTGAAGGAGCTTGCAAAAAGCAATCTCGACGCGGCGCGGCACGTGCTGATGAACCTGCTCTGCAACTATCAGGGCTATCGCGGCTGCGCGGTGATCTTGGTATTCGATGCCTACAAGGTGCCGCTGAACCTCGGGACCGTGGAAAAATACCACAATATCTTCGTGGTCTACACGAAGGAGGCCGAGACGGCGGACAGCTACATCGAGCGCGTGACCTACGAGCTGCGCGGGCGGCGCAAGGTGCGCGTGGCGACGAGCGACAACCTCGAGCAGCTCATCATCCTGGGCCACGGCGCGGTGCGCGTCTCGGCCAAGAGCTTCCACGACGAGGTGTTCGGTACAAATGATGAGATTCGCCGTATTTTACAGGAAAATAACCGAAAAAATCGCTGAGTGATCAAATCCCAAAATAGCAGGAGCAAAACCACCGGCCCATCCTGAAGTGACCCCAAAAAGTTAGACAATATTTTGAAGTAAAAATTGTTCAAGCAGCCAAAAGGGCTTGCTGTCTGTGAATTGCAGGCGGCAAGCCCTTTCGCTTTGCTTTGATTCTGCGGTTGTTGTAGTAATCTAGATATTCGATCAGTTCCAGTTTGAAGTGTTCCATGGAGCGGAACTCCTGCAATACAGCAGCTCACTTTTGAGCAGTCCAAAGAAATTTTCGGCTGTTTTCTAAATGACGGGGTATTTAGCCAAAATCCACTGGTATCATCGTATATCAGCGGATTTTTTATCATTTCACTATTGTGTCATTAAAGCGATAGAGCTATAATATAGACATAAAAGAAAGCGAGAGTGAGGTACAATTTCTATGTCGAAATCCAGCACATTTGTTGACATTCTCCATAACATTGATGCCCTTTCTGATACCGAACAAAAGGCACTGGCTGGGAAGCTGCTGGCAATTCTTTCTGCACCTCAGAACAAGGAAAATCTTCTGAACGGTGAGGATACTTCAAAGTTTAATGATGACGCTGTTGTTGTATGCCCTTATTGCGGAGGAACTCATATTGTAAAGAAGGGCTTTTCTGATGACCATGTTACCCGTAGATATGTCTGCCGCAGTTGTGGGAAGAGTTTTCGCCGTACCACGAACTCCGTCCTCTCCAACACCCACAAATCTGCGGAGGTTTGGGAACAGTTTATCCTTTTAACGCTGAAAGGAGCATCGTTGGAAGTGTGTTCCCGCCGTTGTAAAATTGCGATTGGAACAGCTTTTGCGTGGCGGCACAAGATTCTCGCTGCCATGGCTCAAGACCAGACCGCCCGAATGATGTCTGGCATCGTTGAGATGGACGAAACTTTTGTGAGCATCAGCTATATGGTCGGTCTGGAGGACAAAAAGCAGAAAAAGCTGAAAGGTTTCTCCGGCGGACAGCGGCAGCGTGTGGGAATCGCACAGGCACTGCTTGGAGATCCCGAAATTCTGGTGCTGGACGAGCCGACGGCTGGGCTTGACCCGGAAGAACGGATCCGGTTCCGCGGTATCATCAGTGATCTTTCCCAGCAAAAGCTCGTTTTGCTGTCGACGCATATTGTATCGGATCTCGAAGCAGTCGCAAACGAAATCATTCTGCTCCGGAAAGGTGTTGTCCTCGAAATGCAAAAGCCTGCTTCGTTGCTGGATCGGCTGAACGGGCAAGTCTGGCTCGTTACAGTTCCTGCTGCGGACGAAGCGGCACTCACAAAGCAATATACCTGCAGCAATGTCATGCACACAGACGGAAAAAGTGTGATCCGTCTGCTCAGCGAAAGCGCCCCTCGACCCGACGCAGTACCAACAGCACCCAATATGGAGGATCTGTATCTATATTATTTCGGCAGATGATCGTCCGGCTGATTCTGGCTGAATCTCGGGTGCAGTAAAGTGCAAACTTTTTAGAAGGCAGCTTGCAAGTTTTTAGACCTGCAAGCTGCTTTTTTCTGTAAGCTCATACCAATTCTTAATAAAGCAGTATAGCGGTTTGCAATGATATGATATACTATAACAGGGTAATAAAAATGGCTTTCAGATATAAATTTGGCGAAGAAGAAATTAAAGAAACAGAGCAGGCTCGCAAGAAGAACAAGGACAAGCGAGCCGAGGCGAGACTGAAAGCATTGGAACTGCGTGCAAAAGGAACAGAGGCACGCCTCTCCGCGTTTTCGGAACAGTTGTAAATTTAGCCCTTGCGACCATAATGCCGGTGCTGCCGATCAGCGGTATGTTCCTAGCCCGAATACCTTCAGACCGCCCGAATGATGGCGGCATATAAAAGGACAAGCATCTAAAATGGATGCTTGTCCTTTTATATCCGACGCATTATGTTAGGATGTGCAGTAGATGCTCCATTTTGCTGTCCCACTCTCTGCTGGAATCGGCGCACTCTTTCAATTCAGTTTCGACTTCAGCATTTATCGGCAAGTTTTTCTTGTAGCGGATGGTATGC
>ERZ827440.1868-NODE-1868-length-20956-cov-3.636525_pt1 | contig 20956 bp, 17 predicted proteins | sample MGYA00519774_ERZ827440 | MGnify/ENA primary metagenome ERZ827440 (study PRJEB31778, sample SAMEA3449302) | human gut metagenome | biome: human gut; feature: human-associated habitat; material: faeces | place: United Kingdom | collected 2010/2012 ... | reverse complement strand
AAAATTAACCTAATTAAGAAAAAAATGATGAACGATAAAGGTGTAACAGGGATTGATATTGTAGTTGCAGTGTTAGTTATGTCAATTTTTGCGGGAACGGCAATTGTATTAATGAAAAATTTGTATCTGCAGGCAGTTGAAATACAAAAGACTGCAAATGCTAATGCATATCTTACAATTATATTGGAAAAAGCAGATGAAAAGTCTTATGATGAGGTAACAGATGATTTTGTTACAAATTTGATTCAAGCTGGAGAAATAAAAATAGGTAGTGAGGAAAATTCAATTCCAGATGAATATGAAATTACATTTAATGTTGAACCAATTGAGGCTTCTGGAAAAACTCTAAAAAATGTTAAAAAAGTTACAATAAAGATAAAATATTATTTGGATAAAGATAAAACAAAGTCGAAAGAAATAGTCATGAGCAAATTAAAAGTAAATGAAGTATATAATACAAATGCTTAATATTCATTATTTTAGTATATAATATTTTATATATGAAAGGGAACAAAATATGAAAGATATAATGAAATCGCAAAATGGTGTTACACTTGTTCAGCTTACAATTTATCTAATTGCAATGTTAGTAGTTATTGGAATGATGACAACACTTAGTAACTTTTTCTATGGAAATATAAATATAATAAGAGAAGCTTCTAGATATGCAGCCGAGTTTGATAAGTTTAATACACATTTTGTTAAAGACGTAGAATCAAATAATGAAGTAAATATTACAACAACTGATGGACAGGTAACTATAATATTTGAAGATGGAACGACTTATACTTACAATGATGAAGGGCTTTATAGAGAAAGTGTAAAAATTTCCACTAATGTAAAAGCTTTCACAGCGACTAAAAAAATAATAACAATTAACAATGTAGACAAAGACATAGTTACTGTAAAAATCATAATTGGAAATAGTACACAAACACTATTTTCAAAACAAATTGACTACACTTTAAAATACTGGTAAAGATATACTTTTTAATTAAAAATCTTTAAAGTTAGAAAGGAAGAATACATGGATAATAGAAGAAATCAACCTATTGGTATTGAATTAGTAAAAAGAGGAATTGCAACAGAGGATGATATAAACAAGGCTTTGGAATATCAAAGAACACATCCTAATAAAAGAATTGGAGATCTTTTAAATGAACTTGGGTTATGTGAACCTAGAGAACTGATTAATGCAATTGGAGAAATAATTGGAGAAAAGGCAATTTATTTAACAGCAGCAGATATAAAGATAGATATTACAAATTATATATCTTTAGATATTGCAAGAAAGAACAATGCTGTTCCTTTTGATGTTGATACTGGCAAAATAAAAGTATGTTTTGCTGAAACAACAAATAAAAGAACAGTTGATCAAATGAGACTTTTATTCTTGAATAAAGGTCTTGTAATGGAGAAATATATTTCTTTTGAATCTAATATTTTAAATATTATAAATTCATTAGAAGGTGTTGCCTCAGATAATATTGATGTAAATGCTGATATATCTGGACTTATTGATTCTATAATTAAGACTGGTATGGAAAAAAGAGCAAGTGATATTCATATAGAGCCTGAGGAATCAACCGTAAGAATAAGATATAGAATTGATGGTGAGTTGGTTACCGCAGCCACAATAGAAAAAGAAAAACAACAACAATTAATCGGAAGATTAAAAGCAATATCAAATATGCATCAGGAAAAGCAAGAATCTCAAGATGGAAGAATTTTGATGTATCCAGATTACAATATTCGTGTATCTTCACAGAAAAATGTTTATGGAGAAAAGTTCGTTTTAAGATTGCTGAAGAAAAATGCAGACGTTCAACAGATATTTGAATTAGGATTTCCAAATGATCCTGAACTAGTAAAGAGAAGCTTCAACAAGAAAAACAGTATCGTCTTAATTGCGGCTCCTACTGGAGAGGGTAAAACAACAACACTTTATAGTATAATAGATTTCTTAAATAGACCAGAAATTAATATAACAACAATAGAGGACCCAGTTGAAATAAGAATTCCAGGATTAAACCAAATTGAAATTGATACAAAAACATCTTTTTCTGATTCATTAAGAACAGTTTTAAGACAAGATCCAGATATAATTCTTGTTGGAGAAATTCGTGATAAAGAAACAGCAGAAATTGCAATGCAAGCTGGTCAAACAGGTCACTATGTTTTATCTACAATACACACAATAGATAGTGTAGAGGTAATCACAAGACTTAGAAAAATAGGAGTAACAAATTACGATATAGCAAGTACTTTAGCGACATCTGTATCTCAAAGACTTGTAAGAAAAGTTTGCAAAGATTGTGCCAGAGAAAGAGAATTTACTCAAGAAGAAAAAGATATAATAAATGGAATCGCAAAAAAATATGGTGTGGAGTATGATTTTACAGGAAAACATACTTATGATGCAGTTGGCTGTGAAAAGTGTAACAATAGTGGTTATTATGGAAGAATTGGTATGTTCGAGGTTTTAAATATAACAGATCAAATAAAAGAATTGATAATGAATGATCACTCAAGCATTGAAATTAGAAAAGAAGCAATAAATGAAGGTTACAAACCACTTATTATAGATGGATTTAATAAAATAATGGAAGGATATACAACATTAAAAGAATTAAATTCAAAATTAATATTATATTAAAAACTGGTAGAAATTTTTAAACATATGATATAAAATAATTGAAAGGAATACTTCAAAATGGTAAATGTTGATAATATTTTAAGAACAGCAATTGAAAAAGGTGCATCAGATGTGCATCTGATATGTGGAATTAAACCAATGCTTAGAATTGCAAGAAATCTTATACCTTGTGAGGGATGCGAAGACCTTACTGCAGAAGATATGATGGATATATATGACTACTTTATTAGGGGAAATATAGATAAAGATAATGTTTTTAAAGAGACAAGAAAACTAGATACATCTTATGAATTTGAAGGCTTGCGTTTAAGATTAAATGTGTCACGTTCTAACGACATTCCGTTATTTACACTAAGAATTATAAAAAATGAGCTTCCATCTTTTGAACAACTTGGAGTTCCAGATATAGTAAGAAGAATGATGTACCAGCCACAAGGATTGGTTCTTGTAACTGGTAAGACAAACTCTGGTAAAACAACAACTTTGAATGCATTAATTAACGACATAAATGAAAATCAAAATAAAAAGATACTAACACTTGAAAGTCCAATTGAGTATAAACATCATTGCAAAAAATCTGTAATTGTACAAAAAGAAGTTGGAGTAGGACAAGATATTCTAACATATCAAGATGGTGTAAAGAACTGTTTAAGAGAAGACTGCGATATTCTGGTAATAGGAGAGATTCGTGATAGAGAAACTATGGATGCAGCAATTGAAACAGCAGAATCTGGACACCTAGTTATTGGAACACTTCACACAAAATCTTGTGCAGAAACAATCGATAGAATGATAAACTTCTATGATATATCAGATCAGCAAAGTGTAAAATTCTTGATTGCATCATTATTAAAACTTGTTACATCTCAAAGATTAATAAAGGACAAGAATGACCAAATGGTAATGGTTCCAGAGGTTATGGTTGTAGATAATATAGTTCAAGGATTAATTAGAAAAGAAAAATTCAGTGTTTCTGAAGTCGAAGATGCAATACAAAGTTCTTCTGCAAATGGAAGTATTGGATTGATAAATACACTTGCAAAACTATTTGTTGATGATGTTATAACACTTGAACAAGCAAAAGCTCAAATAGAGGAAAAGAATATTGAAACATTAAATAGAACAATAATGCAACTAAAGATAAAAAAACAAAATGCTAATAGAATGGGATACTAATGGAAAAGACATTATAAAGGAGGTTTAGAATGCCAGAGTATGTATACAGAGCAATTACGAAGGAAGGAGTAATTGTTAGAAATAAAGTAGATAGTCCAAGTAAACAAACACTTATAAAAAGACTAAAAGCTGGAGAGTTATTACCAATAGATATTGTACAAGTTGGATATGGACTTGGTAAAAAGAAAGTAGCAAGAAAAAGAAATGTTACTGATATTGATGAAATATTAAAAACGGCTAACTCTGCAACAATTGTTCAGGGCCGTGCAAGAAAAAAGCAATCAACTCAAGAAAAAATAAATCTTGCATTAAATGGATCACAAAAAGTAACTACCAGAGATATAATGATATTTACTCAAAACTTTTATCTATTAAAAAAGGCGGACTTTAACAACATACATGCTTTGAATACAATAATTCAGAGTACTGATAATATAACTTTTAAGGGAATTATAGAAGATATATTAGCCGGAGTCGAAGCAGGTGAGTATATGTATACGACAATGGAATATTATTCAAACATATTTCCATATATATATATAAACATGATAAAAGTTGGAGAGCTATCTGGATCGCTTACACAATCACTTCAACAGGCAATAAAATATCTAGACAGCAATACAGATACTGTAAAAAGATTAAGAGGAATAATAATACCAAACGTAATTCAGCTTGTTGCATTACTTGCATTACTATTTGTTGGAAGTTTGTACACAGTACCAACAATACAAAATGTATATGATCAAGTTGGAACCACAGAAAAACTTCCTGCGATAACATTGTGGTTCTCATCTACACTACAATGGGTAGCGAGTCACTGGTATCTGCCAGTTGGAATAATAGCAATAATTGCAGCAGTAATAATTGCATATATAAATACACCAAAAGGAAAATATAACTTTGATTATTTCAAATATACAATGCCTATATTTGGAAAGTTGAACTATATGATGGACTTCTCAAGATTAATGAGGGCGATGCTTCTTAACCTTGAAAATGGAATGAGAATTCAAGATGCATTGGATGTTAGTAAGAATGTTGTAAGCAATTACGTTATGAGAGCTATGGTAGAAACATCTATAAACAATATATTAGTTGGTGCGTCGTGGATAGAACCTTTTGAAAATTCTGGCTTGTCATCTTCAATGGTAACAGAAATGTTAAAAGTAGGTATGCAAACTGACTTATCAGAAATGATGCACAAGTTATTGGATTATATGGACATAGATATAAAGAACATAATGGATACAATTATGGCAGTATTACCGCAAGTTGTTTACTCAATAGTAGGTGTATTGTTAATATTCGTTGTTATAGTAGTACTTGTACCATGTATTCAGGTATATATGGGTAACTTCTTATTCTCAGCAGCAGGAGTATAAAAAACAAATTTTATAAATTAATATAAAGTGGGAAAAGGACAGATTTCTGTTCTTTTTTTACTGAGTACAATTTTTCCTCCGTCCCAAAAATGTACTGGTTCAAATTGATTTTTTGCGAGTTATGTGATAATATAGTTTTGCGGAAGCATAAGAAGAATAAATAAAATGGAGAATAATATAAATATGAAGTTTGGAATAGATTTAGGTGGAAGCCATGTTGCAATTGGATTGGTTGATGACAACCATGAAATAATAGAAAAGAGAACTTATTATATGAATGATAGAGGAGAGCAACCTCTTGAAAATTATATTTTAAGTTCGATAGTAACAGGAATTAATGAAATTTTGATGAGCACAAAAAATACTCTTGAAAAAATTGAAACTATAGGAATTGCAACACCTGGGAATCCGAAAGATGGAAAAATTGGAAATGTAGTCAATCTTGGAATAAAACAATTCTGTATAGAAGAGAGTATAAGACAAGCCTTCGGAAAGTCGATTGAACATGTTAAAATAAATCTTGCAAATGACGGAAAATGTGCAGGACTTGCAGAAAAATTTTGTGGTTCACTAAAAGAATATGATGACTGTATATTTTTGTGTATTGGAACTGGAATAGGCGGAGCAGTATTTTTAGGAGGAAACTTTTTAAAACCAAAGAGAAATGCTGGTTTTGAGTTTGGCCATATGATAATTGGAAAAGATGAAAATCAAAAATGTAAATGTGGCAATACAGGTTGCTTTGAAGCATACTGTTCAAAATTGAAGTTCAAGTCTCAAATGCAAGAAATACTTGGAATACACGAGTACATTGGTGCAAAAGATTTGATTAGAAAAGTAAATGAAAATTTAGAAAATCCAGCAGTAAAAAAATTATTATATGAGTACGTAAATAATTTAGCAATAGGAATTGCAAATATTATAAATATATTTGAACCAGAAGCAATAAGCATTGGAGGAAGTATGTCGCATTATGATAGTCTTATATTAAACAGACTAAGAGAAAAATTAAATAATGGAGAATACTTATTCAATAAAGATAATCCTCCTAAAATTCTTACTGCACAGGCCGGAAATGATGCTGGAATAATTGGAGCTACACTAATATAGAAAGGAGAACTTTAAGAATGAATGTATACGATGAAACAAGTCAAATTCTTAAAACTTATAGAATACAAGCAAATAAGAGTTTAGGTCAAAATTTCTTGGTAAATGACGAAGTTGTCGAAAAAATAATTGATTCAGCAGAATTGGAAAAAGACGATTTAGTAATTGAAATTGGGCCAGGACTTGGAGTATTAACAAATAGACTATTACAGAAATGTAATAATGTTGTTTGTATAGAACTTGACGAAAGAATGATAAAAATTCTAAAAGACAGATTTAAATTATACATTGATGGAACATATCTTGCTAATTTAGAGATAATAAACGAAGATGTGTTAAAGGTAAATTTAGAAGAATTAATAGCCGAAAAAAGAAAAGAAAGAAATATAAAAAATGTAAAAGTTGTTGCAAATCTTCCATATTATATTAGTACACCAATCATAATGAAATTACTTGAGAGTAGACTAAGCATTGATGAAATAATAGTAATGGTGCAAAAGGAAGTCGCAGAGAGATTAACTGCAAAAACAGGAACAAGACTTGCGGGAGCAATAACTTATGTTGTGGAGTATTTTTCTGATGCAACCGAAATAATAAGAGTACCAAAGGAAAGCTTCATTCCTAGTCCAAAGGTAGAATCGGAAGTTATAAAGCTTGAAATAAGAAAAGCACCTAAAATAAGTGTGGAAGATGAAAAGTTCTTGTTTGATTTAGTACAAAGAAGCTTCACACAAAGAAGAAAAACGCTTACAAATGCTTTGGTGAACTATGGCTATATGAAAAACAAAGAAGAAGTGGAAAATATGTGGAAAAACCTTGGCATGGAAGCAACAGTTAGAGGGGAAAATTTAAATTTAGAGCAATTTGCGGAAATTGCAAATTATATAAAAAATAGAAAAGCACAATAGGAAAGGAACAATGATTATGAAAGTTATAGAAAAATACGATGAAGAAATAAAAAAAGCAAAAGAAGAAGGAAGAACAATAATTGCATGTATGTGTAACAATGAGGTAAAATCTTTAAATTATGATTTGAAAGAAAAAGATAAAATTGAATTGTTAGATACTACAACAAAAGATGGTATGAGAATATATATAAGAGGAATTTTATATATAATGGCAAAAGCACTACATGAAAAATATCCAGAGGCTTTGCTAAGTGTAAACTATCAATTGTCAGATGCAATGTTTTGCAAAATAGACAACATGAAAGTTACAGAGGAGCTTATTGTAGATGTTAAGAAGAGAATGCAAGAAATAATTAATGCAAACATAGAAATTAGAAAAATAATAATGAATAAAGAAGAGGCAGAGAAATTTTATTCAAGCGAAAAAACGCTAAGAGGAATTGCACAAATAGACAATAAGCAAAAGGAAAGCGTATCTTTATATTACTGTGAAGACTATTACAACTACTTCTTCGGAGTAATGCCAGTTTCTACAGGATACACAAATATATTTGATATAATTACATATAAAGATGGTTTCTTAGTAAGATATCCTTCTAGAAAAAATCCAACAGTATTAACGCCACATAAGAGCAACAAAAAATTGTTAGCTACACTTGAAGAATATGAAGATATTCATAAAGTTTTAGGAGTTGATACATTATATAAATTAAACAAAGAAATAAAAGAAGGAAAAACCAGAGAAATCATAATGCTTTCAGAAGCATTACATGAAAAGAAAATTTCAGACATTGCAGACGATGTTTCAAAGAGAAAAAATGTAAAAATGGTATTAATTGCAGGACCTTCATCTTCAGGAAAAACAACATTTGCAAAAAGATTAGGAATAGAGCTAAGATTAAATGGCTTGAAACCAGTTACAATTTCAGTAGATAATTATTTTGTTGAAAGGAAAGACAATCCAAAAGATGAAAATGGAGATTACGATTTTGAATGCTTAGAGGCAATAGACTTAGAGCTATTTAATAACCATATAAAAACTCTTCTTGATGGTGGAAAAATTGATGTTCCAACATTTGATTTCAAAGAAGGAACTAAAAAATATAATGGCGAAAAAATGAAATTGGCAAGTGACGAAATCTTAGTAATAGAAGGAATCCACTGCCTAAACGATAAACTTACTGAATCAATTCCAATGAATCAAAAATATAAAATATATATTAGTGATTTAACAGTATTAAACATAGATTACTGCAACAGAATTTCAACAACAGATACAAGATTGCTAAGAAGAATTGTAAGAGATAACAATTTCAGAGGTTATACTGCACTTCATACATTAAGTACATGGTCAAGCGTAAATAGAGGTGAAAACAAAAACATATTCCCATACCAAGAGAACTGTGACGCAATGTTCAATTCATCTTTAATATATGAAATAAGTGTTCTAAAAAAACATGCACTACCACAACTAGAAAAAATAACAAATGAAGAAAAAGAATATTCGGAAGCAAAGAGGTTAGTAGAATTCTTAAAATATTTTGAAGATATAGACGAAGAATTTATACCAAGAAATTCTTTACTAAGAGAATTTATAGGAAACAGCATATTTGGTGACTAGAAAAAGAAAATAATAGGAGGAAATCAATTATAAATTAATATTAGTATGTAATTGATTATAAGAGAATATGGCGGGAAACTTTACTGAAATAGACGAAGAATTTGTGTGTGAAAACTGTGGAAAAAAAGTACCAAAATTGGGATACTCATGTCGAAACCATTGCCCATATTGCCTCCACTCAAAACATGTAGACATTAATCCAGGAGACAGGGCAGAGGAATGTCATGGAGACTTAGAACCAGTTGGAGCAGAAATAGATAGCAAAAAGGGATATGTAATAATATTCAAGTGCAAAAAATGTGGAAAATTACGAAGAAATAAAGCTGCAAAAGATGATGATATGGACATGATAATAAAACTAACAGCAATGCATGACTATTAAAAAGTAATAAATAAAAAAGCTCGCCCCTTGTTGAAAACATGGCGAGCTTTTTTATTAAATTATCCTATTTAAATTTCCATTTGTGTATTCTTTACCTTCTAGCTTTTTACCGTCTTTACAAGACAAAATTATTTTATTAATTTCATCAATATTTTCATCTAATATATTTGCTCTTAATGAATAAGAAGGCAAGTCGTAGGTATCAATAGATGTAATTTTACTGTTATAAATTGATGTGACCGTTTGAATATTGTCTGGCATAATTCTAAAGTTAAATCCCATTCTATCTTTTAAATAGAATTTTGAATTACCAGAGCATTTCATTTTACATTCTGGATAACATTTATTGCTTTTTCCAAGTAAACAGTACGAAGAATTCATTAAAATACTTCTTCCATAACAAATTATTTCGACTGGCAAAGAGCTGTTAATACATAAATCTTGCAAAATAATTTTATTAAGTTCTATAGAAGGAGTAATAACATTTGTTCCTAACTTTTTAAGTTCATTTACAGAATTTTTATTAAATACATTTAGAGTGTAGTTTGCTATTATTTTATAATTTTTAATGTAACTTTTCAAAAACTCAAAACCTGCAATATTGGAAACGATAAATCCTTTTATATCGTAAGTTTCAAGAATATTTTCCAGAGTATTGAGCAACAAATTTTTATAATTTGCTTTTATGATAGTTGGCATGTATATATATAAATCGCCGAGTTCAGATAGTTCCTTTATTTGTGAAGCATATTTTTTCATTGAGAAGAATTTTAAAGGAAGATATATATTATCTGCTCCAGAAATCTTTGAATAGTCTAAATTTGTGTTAATGCTTTCAATGAGTAATGAGATTTTTTTATTTTTCAAAGTATTTTTCTTACAAACTGGTGTTGATCTAATATTAGTTTGAATATCAGAAAAGTATACAGAGTTAGTTGTTTTTGTGGCACTAGATGTATCTAAAATTTTTGTTGCATTTGAATTTTCAAGAGCTTCTGAATTATTAGTAATATTTAAATTTCTAATAACATTAAAATCTCTTGTTGCATGGAAATTATTTAAAACAGCATTTTCAAACTTTTCTATTACAGTTCTACGCAAACTATTTAAACCACTTATGCTTGGAATGTGCAAGTTTTCGTCCAAGTCGATATGAATAGTTTCTATGCGATAAGGAGTGTTTCCTAACTTAGAAAGTTGTTCTTTTAATCTTGTAGCATCTACAGGACTCTTAACTGAATCCTCTGGGATAATGTCTGAAACTACATCAACATAAATGTTATTGTAGAATGGTGGCACATTTGCACTAATGCTTAAAGAAATAGGAAGATTCTTTTTTACATTTAGATAGCACGAAATTGGAATCTTTTTAATTTCTTTGTTTTCAGAATATGTAACTTTACATTCATCGCTCAAAGTCTTACTAGACAATTTATAAACTTTCAGACCAGCACGAATTTTTCCTTTCATTCTTCCCAATTTTACAATAGCACCTGAGTCGGCATTTTTAATGTTAGAATTACATTTCATAAGCTCTGAAATTGTGTATTTTCCGGTTTCACCTTCGATAGAAATGCAATCACCTATAGCAATTTTTTCATTTAGTTTTATTGTAATATGGCCCTTATTTGCATTATAGTTTGCTATATTTCCAAGATAAAGTCCGATGTTATTTGGTTTTTCTTTATAAATTAAATTCTTATTTGGAGTAGATAATTGATGACCTGTAGAAAATCCTCCACGATTGAATACTTGTAATAGTTCTTTTTTGTCTTTTTCATCAATAACAAAATCTCCATCATTTAAAGAAGAAAGTGCCATATCAATATACTTTCTATAAATACGTGTAACAGTTGCAACATACTCAGGAGTCTTCATTCTGCCTTCAATCTTAAAAGAGTTAACTCCTAATTTTACAAGAGTTGGTAAGTTCTCCAAAGAACATAAATCCCTAGGAGAAAGCAGATAGCCTTTATCAATAGTATCTTCACCCTTAGAATTCTTTTCAATCAATTCATAGGGAAGTCTGCAAGGTTGGGCACATTTGCCTCTATTACCTGAACGACCACCAACCAAACTTGAAAATAAGCATTGACCAGAATAAGAAATGCAAAGAGCACCATGTATAAAGATTTCTAAATCAACTTTACAATTATTTCTTATATATTCAATTTCGTTAATAGGAATCTCTCTAGAAAGAACAACTCTTGAAAATCCAAGTTTTTCTAGCTCAAGAACACCTTCCAGATTATGTACAGACATCTGAGTACTTGCATGAACTTCAAGATTTGGAAAATTATCAATTAAATATTTTCCAAGACCTAAATCTTGAACAATAATTGCATCAATTCCAAATTCATAAGCCTTCTTAGCAAGTAGAACTGCATCGGCAAACTCAGAATCAGTAATAAGAGTATTAAGAGTAAGATTAGTTTTAACATTTCTAATCTTGCAATACTCAATAACTTCCTTTAATTCCTCCAACGAAAAATTCTTTGCATTAGCCCTAGCACTAAACATATTAGCACCAAGATATATGCAATCTGCACCATTCTGAACCCCGGCTCTAACACAATCAAAATCTCCTGCAGGAACCAAGAGTTCGGGAACAGTATCCATATGTGAATTCTCTAAAACATTATTATTTTTCGGCATTATAAAATATCCTTTCAATAAATAAAAATCATAGCTAATTATTTTAAGCTCTTTATATATTGTAACACACTTTTCGAAAAAATCATACTATATAATATACAATGAAAAAGGAGGAATGAAAAATGCAAGACGATAACAGAGGTAATTGCCCAAACAGTTGCGGATGTGGATGCGATGAAGGACCAAGAGGAGGCTGTGGATGCGGAAATAATCCTTTTGGAGGATTATTCGGCGGAAACGGCTGTGGAGATAGCGGAATATTATTCTTTATAATCATATTCTTATTACTATTTACAAACTGTGGCTGTGGTTGTGGAAGATAGTGACAACTATACATTAAACATATAAGGGTATTTGACATGATATAATGAATTCATAAAGCAAATAGAAAAAAAGCTGGCACTTATAAAAATAGGTGTTAGCTTTTTTGGTACAATTTTGACAACTTCCAATTCTTACTGTATAATAGAACGGCATAAGAAATGGAGAAGTAAATAAATGAGAATACGTTTTAAAAAATGGGCAAGACCTGAATTAGAAGCAAGTGAATTTTATATAGATAACCCAGAAGAATGCAAGGGCAAGTGGCAAACTTTATTTGAGAATGATAATCCAATACATCTTGAACTTGGATGTGGAAAGGGTGGATTTATCTCGCAGATTGCGCCTAAAAATATGGATAGAAATTATATTGCTATAGACTTGGTTGATGCTATGTTAGGACTCGCAAAGAGGAAGATTGAAGAAAATTATAAAGAGCTGGAAAAAGAGCCTAAAAATATTTATATCACAAGATATGACATAGATAGAATATTAAATATTTTTAATGAAAATGATAAAATTGATAGAATTTATATTAATTTCTGTAACCCATGGCCTAGAGGAAAGCATCATAAGAAGAGATTAACTCATACAAGACAGCTTGAAAAATATAAGAAGTTTTTGAGTGATGATGGAATGATTTATTTTAAGACTGATGATGATAACTTGTTTATCGATAGCTTAACTTATTTTAAAGAGGCTGGATTTACTCTTGTAAAGGTTACCTACGATTTAGCTTCAGAAAAAGATTTCTGGAACGGGGAAGAAAACATTGAAACCGAGCATGAAAAAATGTTCAAAGAACAAGGAATTAAGATAAAAGCTTTAATTGCAATAAAAATATAGAAAAGTGATAAAATTATTTAAAGCTTGAGGCAAGAATTAAAAAAAATTAAAAAATAAAAGTACTTATTTTAGGAAGAATCCTTTAATAAGTACTTTTTATAATTATATTCTTTATACACTTTTGATAAGTACGTTTACTTTTACTATCCCAATAGAATTTCTTAAACTTAGACCTAAAAAATGTCATTAAATTCATTTTGAATAATCAATTAGTAATAAATTTAATCATCTTGTGGCTGTATTTTTGTCCAGACTGAAACACTGCCACCATCAACATAGAATATGCCGTTTCCATCGTTATCAACATATACAGGCTCTTTCAAATTACCGGTATAATCATAAAGGACGGTATTAGCCAAAGATTTTCCAACATTCATCTGCAAGCATCCGCCAATTGAATTTGTCATTATAACAACAAGTCCTGAATTTGGATGGGCAGTATCACCTTCACGAACCCAGCCAATTATGTGTGAATCGTTGAAATAATCTGTTTGAACTCCATAAGCGATATTTTTTCTTAAATATAGCAACTTTTCTAACATATTTTTTTTATCTGAAATGTTTTTACTTGGAATGCCATATAAGTCACCATAGAAAACTGTTGGTAGGCCGTCTTTTCTAAGAAGTATAAGTGAGTAGGCAAGAGGCTTAAACCAGTCGTCAATCCAAGATGCCAAACTTTGGTCTGGTTCTGTATCGTGATTATCAACAAATGTAACAGCTTTGTCTGGGCATGTTCCAACAAGTGTTCCGTTGAAGATAGTTCTCATATCATAATTACCATTACTATGACATGCATTGAAAAAGTTGTAATGAAGAGGAACATCAAATAAGCTAATCATGCGGTTAGTTTTATCAAGATAAGAGGTTAAAGATTCGATATTGCCACTCCAGTATTCGCCTACTGTAAATAAACTTTTTTGAGAGTACTCGTTTAATGATTTTAGCCAGTCTTCAAAGAATGAGGCACGAATGTGTTTTACTGCGTCCATTCTAAACCCATCTACCTTTGTTAAATCCAAATACCATTTGCCCCAGTTGGTTAGTTCTTCAACAACATCAACATTATTTAAATCTACATCGCAACCCATTAGATAATCAAAATTTCCGTTTTCTTTATCTACAAGTTCGTCCCAGTGCTTACCATAAAATCTGAATACAGAGCTCTTTTTTTCGCTTTCATCCCAATCTACACCGTGAAAATGAGTCCAGTTCCACTTAAAAGAAGAGTAGGTGTCGCCTCTTCCAGGAAAAGTGAACTTGGTCCACGCAACTATTTCGTGTGGTTCAGCAACTTCTTCTGTTCTATTTGCTGGATTGTCTTCTATTGCAATTACTTTTTCTGTTTCGTCTGCACCCATCTTTTGATTAAATACAATATCGGCAACGACTTTTAGTCCATTTTCATGCAAAGCTTGTATTGCGTCTAGATAACCATTTTTTGTACCATATTTTGTTGGAATGGCACCTTTCTGATCAAACTCTCCTAAATCATAAAGATCGTAAACTCCATATCCAACATCTTTAATACCGCCTGTTGCCTTATATGCAGGAGGTAGCCATATATAATTAAATCCAACTTTTGAAAGATAAGAAGCCTCTTTATATGCTGTGTTCCACAGACTACAATCAGCAGGAAGATACCATTCAAAAAATTGAATCATTATTTCATTTTCATTATTATTCAAAATTATCACCTCAATCAAAAATATTATAACATAAAAATTTAGGAATTCAATGCAAAAGTTAGTAAAATAGTGTATAATAATAATGCAAAAAAGTTGCAAACTGAACATGATAAGGACATACTTATTTAGTATAATATTATCGAAAAAATCTAGCAAACTGTAAATTGGCAGAATATATAATATGAGAAAGGGAAAATATATAATGGAGAATGATTGCATACTTATTGTTGATGATGAAGAAAGAATGAGAAAATTAATTAAGGACTTTTTAAAACAAAAAAATTTTAGTACAATTGAGGCAGGAGATGGTGAAGAGGCATTAAAAATTTTTAAAGAGAACGAGAATAGAATAAAGCTTATTCTTCTTGATGTAATGATGCCTAAACTGGATGGCTGGTCTGTATTAAGACAGATTAGACAAACTTCAAATGTTCCAATCATCATGCTTACAGCAAGAGGAGAAGAACAAGATGAATTATTTGGATTCGAACTTGGTGTAGATGAATATATATCTAAACCATTCAGCCCTAAGATACTGGTTGCTAGAGTCGAGGCTATATTAAAAAGAACATCTGTAGGAAACAGGGAAGAACAAGATTATGGTGGAATAAAAATTGATACTCAGGGAAGAACTGTAACTGTTGATGGAAAAAATATTGAACTAAGCTTAAGAGAATATGAGTTACTATTATACTTGGTAGAAAATCAAGGAATAGCATTGTCTAGAGATAAAATATTAAACAATGTTTGGAACTACGATTATTATGGAGATTCTAGAACTATAGACAGTCATATAAAGAAAGTAAGACACAAGCTTGGCAAAAAAGGAAAATATATAGAAACAATAAGAGGAATAGGCTATAAATTTGAAGTGAAATAAAGGAAGTAAAAATGAGAAAAGTAAAAAGAAGATTTAAATCTGTACAAATGAAACTATTTGTAACGCTTAGTCTAGTAGTAATACTAATTGTAGGATTGCTTATTGTAATGAATATTATAGTTTTAGAGGGGTTCTACATGTTCTCTAAAATCAACACTGTAAAAAAAGAATATCATAGAATTAATGAGTTGTATAATACAGATGATGCTGCAATATTTAGTAAAATTAAAGATGATGCAACTGCAAATAATTTTGATATTGCAATAGAAAATGAAGCCTATACTTTACTTTTATCTACAAATGAAAACTTTACAAATACATTAAATAAGAACACGGAAATTTTACATAAATTCAGAATTTTTGAGGGTGACAGAAATCAGATTATATATACTCAAAACGAATATGTAATAAAAAAAATTGTAACAGGTGGATTTAATTCTATACTACTTGCTGGAACTTTGGATAATGGCTATAAAGTTTATATTCAAATTCCGATTTCCGCCATTGAAGAAAGTGTTAGAATATCAAATAATTTATTGTTGATAATCGGTTCAATTGCAATACTCGTTGCAGCAATTGCAGCGTCTTATGTTTCAAAGCGTTTCACCAGACCAATCAGAGAGCTGAAGGGCATTGCAAATCAAATGTCGAAGCTAGACTTTAGCAAAAAATATGAGACAGATGGTTCCGGAGACGAAATTGATGAACTTGGAAAAAGCATAAATGTTATGTCAGACAAGCTTGAAAGAACGATTGGACAGTTACGCAGTAGTAACATAGCTTTGGAAAGAGATGTAGAAGAAAAATCTAAAATAGACGAGATGAGAAAACAGTTCATATCAGACGTTTCGCATGAATTAAAAACTCCAATAGCACTTATACAAGGTTATGCGGAAGGCTTAGTAGAAAATGTAAATACAGATGAAGAATCAAAGAAATATTATGCAGAAGTAATTTTAGATGAGTCTAACAAGATGGACAAGCTGGTAAGACAACTTCTTGAATTAATGAAATTGGAATATGGAAAACGTGAGTTTAATAACGAGAATTTTGATATTTGCGAATTAATCAGAGAAGTAATAAGAAAATGTAAGGTAATGATTGATGAAAAGCAAATAAAGGAAGTAATATTCGAATGTGATAAACCAATAATGGTTTATGCTGATGAATTCTACATTGAACAAGCCTTCACAAATTATTTTACAAATGCAATTAAGCATACAAAAGAAATAAATGGTGAAAAATATATAAAAATAGAAGTAAAAGAAAATAAAGATAAAAACAATGCAAGAATTTCTGTTTTTAATACTGGTGAAAATTTATCAGTTGAAAATGTAGAAAGAGTTTGGGGAAGATTTTACAAGGTTGATGAATCCAGAAATAGAGCTGATGGAGGAACCGGAATTGGACTTGCACTTGTTAAAGCAATAATGAATAATTATAACGAAAAATATGGAGTTGAAAACAAGCAAAATGGAGTAGAGTTTTATTTCGACATTTCCTTGACAACAGGCGAATAACAAATTATAATTAAATAGAATTTTGCTAAAAAATAGGAATCTGTAACATCTAAAAAACGAAACTAAAGAATTAAAAAGGAGATTTAGGATGAAGCGTTATTATGGAATGGAAAATCCAGATGATTTAAGAAAAACTGTTAGAATAGGAAAGAATAGTTCAAATAAGAGTTGGAAGAAGATTTCGATATTCATAATTGCCATTGCAATTATTGTTGGAATAATTTTTGCTGTAAAATTGAATAGTAAAACAAAAATAACTGCAAAAGAGGTAACAAACTTTAATTATTTCATTACAACAATAGATGGAAAATCTGGTGTTATAGACAAAAAAGGAAATGTTGTAATTAACAACGAGTACGACTATGTTCAAATACCAAATCCGGAAAAACCAGTATTTATATGTTTATATGATTATAATACTGAAACAATGGAGTATTCTTCAAAAGTTTTAAACGAAAACAAGAAAGAAATATTATCAAAATATGAAAAAATACAGGCTATTCCAAATAACAACACATCAATCTCAAACCCATATCAAACAGAAATACTTCAATACAAGTCAAACGGAGAATATGGTTTGATAACACTTTCAGGAAGCAAAATTACAGATGCCATATATGATAGTATAGAAACACTTGAATATAAAGATGGAATTTTAAAGGTAAAAAAAGATGGGCTATATGGACTTATAGATTTAAGTGGAAATGAAATCGTGGGATGCGAATATTCATCAATTACAACAGATGGATATTACAACACTACATCAAAATATGAGCAAGCTGGGTTTATTGTTACTGTAAGAAAAGAAGAAGGATACAGATATGGATATATAAATAATAAAGGAAAACCAGTATTAGACACTATATACACTAACATCAAAAGAATAACTGAAATAAAGGAAGATGACAATGTTTACTTATTAACTTACAGAAATGGAAAAGCTGGAATGTTAAAAAATGGAAAAACTATTATAGAAAATGAGTTTGAAAACATTGAATACGACAGTGTAAATGCTATACTAGCAGTACAAAAAAATGCAAAACAAGGAATTTACGATTTAAAGGGAAAAGAAATTCTTCCAATATCTTATGATGAAATCGCTTTTGCTGGAAAATATATAAATGCAACAAAAGACGGCGAATTTATGGTGTTTGACGGTTCTGGAACATTACAGCAAAATGATAGTTACAAAAGTATACAACCTGTTGCAAATGGAAAATACAATATAACAATAGACAGAGCAAATAAATATGGAGTTGTTGATGCAAATAGAACAATAGTAATATCTAATGAGTACACTTACATCGAATATGCTTTTGATGATAACTTTATTGTATCGAAAGATGGCAAGAGTGGTTTGGTAAGTTGCAAAGATAATTTCAATATATTAATTCCAATCGAAAAAAATATTATACAAAACATTAAAGGAACAAGAATAATACAAACAATAGATTCGAATGCAAATACATCTGAAATATACAATCAAAATATAGAAAAAATATTAACAAGAAAAGATGCTAGAATTTATATAAAAGATGATTATATAGAAATAGCAACGCAAAATAGTATAGATTATTTAGACTTTAATGGTAATATAAAAGATGCAAAAGATATATTTAATAATCAAATTATTGCAAAAGAGAAAGATGGAAAATGGGGTTATGTTGATAGAAATGGAAACACAGTTGTAGACTTCAAATATGATATGGCAACAAACATAAATGAGTATGGTTTTGGAGCAGTAAAACAAAATGGTAAATGGGGCGTTATAGACGGAGAAGGAAAAATAATAAAAGAACCTGTATACGAGATTGACGACTTAGAGCCACAATTTGTTGGAGAGTATTATATGGTAAGCAATATTTATCAAATATCTTATTATACCAAATAAAAAACTAGTCCTGTAATTTATTTTTAAATATAAAATAAATTATGGGACTACTTATATAGTAAAAGAAAGGAAGTATTTTAAATGAACGAACTAGAAGCGGAAAGATTAGTAAACGAGGCTGAAAAAGAAGCTGAAGAATATTTGAAAAAAGCAGATGAAATATGTGCTAAAAATAGCAAGAAAGTTATAAAAGCCTTTTGGAAAGAGGGAGTAACAGAAACTGACTTTGGAAGCACAACTGGATATGGCTATGATGATATAGGAAGAGAAAAAATAGAAAGAGTATTTGCAGATATATTCAAAGCTGAAGACTGCATTGTAAGAGGACAATTTATATCTGGAACACATGCACTTACTGTTGCTTTATTTGCATTCTTAAGACCAGGAGATACAATGCTTAGTATAAATGGAAAGCCTTATGATACTTTAGATGAGGTAATAGGACTAGTTCCAAACAATAGCTCATTAAAATCATTTAAAGTAAACTATGAACAAATAGACTTGGTAAATGACGACTTTGATTACGAAAAAATACAAGAAAGACTTAAAGCATCAAAAGTAAAATTAATAGAAATACAAAGATCAAAAGGCTATGCACTAAGAAAAAGTATAACACTTGATAAAGTGGAAAAAGTAATAAAAGCAATTAGAGAAATAGATAAGGATGTAATAATAATGATTGACAACTGCTATTGCGAATTCGTAGGAGAAAAAGAACCAATAGAGGTTGGAGCAGATGTTATAGTTGGTTCTTTAATAAAAAACCTTGGTGGTGGAATTGCACCAAATGGAGCGTATATAGCAGGAAGAAAAGATTTAGTAGAACTTGCAGCAGAAAGACTAACTGTTCCAGGAGAAGGAAAAGGAGTTGGACCAACACTTGGAATAAATAGGAGTTTCTTACAAGGAATATTCTTGGCACCAGGAGTTGTATGTTCTGCAGTAAAAACGGCAATACTTACTAGCAAGGTAATGGAAAAGCTAGGATATAAAGTAGAACCAAGATTTTGTGATGAAAGAGCAGACATTGTTCAAACAATAGAATTTGGAGACAGGGAGAAATTAATAAAATACTGTCAGGGAATCCAAAAAGGTTCACCAATAGATTCAAATTCACTTCCTGAACCTTGTGAAACTCCAGGATATATTGATCCAATAATAATGGCATCAGGAAGCTTCACTCAAGGTTCATCTATAGAATTATCTTGTGACGGACCATTAAGAGCACCTTATGTTGGATTCCAACAAGGAGCACTAACTTATGAATACGGAAAACTTGGTTTAATTCAAGCAATCATGGCACAGTAAGTTTAGAAAATAGTAGATTTTAGAAAGGAAAAATAAATGAAGGTAGTTATAATTGGTGGAGGACCAGCTGGAATGATGGCAGGAATTTCTTCTGCAAATAGCGGAGATGATGTTTGTATATTAGAAAAAAACGAAAAGCTAGGAAGAAAACTATTAATAACAGGAAAAGGTAGATGCAATATTACAAGCAGTTTAGAAATGAAAGACTTCATCGCAAATGTTCCGGGCAATGGAAGGTTTTTATACAGCTGTTTTGAGAACTTCACAAATCAAGATATAATTGCAATGCTAAAAAAACAAGGAGTAGCTGTAAAAGAAGAACGTGGAAACAGAATATTTCCTGTATCAGATAAATCAATGGATGTATTAAGAGCATTTGAAAATTGAATGAAAAACATGTAAAAATAAAATTCAATGCTAATGTAACAGAAATAGAAACCAAAGAAAATAAAGTTACAGGAGTAGAATACATAGATGAATTTGGAAAAAAGAAAAAAATAATTGCCAATAAAGTAATATTGGCAACAGGAGGAAATAGTTATAAGTCAACTGGTTCGAATGGTGAAGGATATGAAATAGCAAGAAAACTTGGACACACAATAAAAACAATAAGAC
>ERZ827440.1861-NODE-1861-length-21015-cov-8.726002_pt1 | contig 21015 bp, 16 predicted proteins | sample MGYA00519774_ERZ827440 | MGnify/ENA primary metagenome ERZ827440 (study PRJEB31778, sample SAMEA3449302) | human gut metagenome | biome: human gut; feature: human-associated habitat; material: faeces | place: United Kingdom | collected 2010/2012 ... | reverse complement strand
CCTTTCCAAACCGCAAACTGAATTTGCGGTTTGGGTTTTATCGCAAATCTGCGACGATCAATCACTCAGTCAGCCTGCGGCTGACAGCTCCCTTTACACAAGGGAGCCTTGGGGGGGCCGCGTTTCGCGGGCGCGAAAAAATAAACATTCCCCGCGGCAAGCCTTCCGGCTTGCCGCAATTCGTGTTTTCGGAAGGAGGCGGACAGATGAATCAGGCGGAACGGGCCGGGCGGGAGCTGCGGGCCATGGATGATCTGGCCGCGCAGGATTCGTTCCTGCACCGGCTGAGCCCCCTGTCCAAGCTGTTTGTGACGATCTTTTATCTGGCCGTCGTCGTCTCCTTCCCACGCTACCGGCTGACAGCCCTCGTGTGGATGGCGCTGTTCCCGGTCGCGGGCTATCAGCTCGCGGGCATCGCCCTGCGCACCTGCTTTCAGAAGCTGCGGCTCGTGCTGCCGCTGGTGTGCGCGGTGGGGCTGCTCAATCCGATTTTTGACCGGCAGATCGTGACGCAGATCGGCACGCTTGCCGTCTCCGGCGGCGTCGTCTCAATGCTGACGCTGGTGATGAAGGGCGTTTTCTGCCTGCTCGCGTCGTTCCTGCTCATGGCCACCACGACGATCGAGGAGATCTGCCGCGCCCTTCGGCAGCTGCACCTGCCGAAGACGATCACGAGCCTGCTGCTGCTGACGTTCCGGTATATCGGGGTCCTGCTCTCCGAGGTCTCCGTCATGCAGGAGGCCTACAGCCTCCGCGCGCCGGGGCAGAAGGGCGTGCATATCTCTGCCTGGGGCTCGTTCCTCGGTCAGCTGCTGCTGCGCAGCATGGACCGGGCGGAGGCACTGTATGAGAGCATGGAGCTGCGCGGCTTCTGCGGGGATTTCTCCTACGCCGTCCGCCGCAAAGGCTCGGCCGCGTCCTGGCTGTATGCGATCTTGTGCCCGGCGCTGATGCTGCTGCCGCGGCTGGTCGATCTGTCCGCGCTCGCGGGCTCCCTATTTGTCTGAAAAGAGGCGAAGATGATGCTGGTTTTTGATCATGTCTGTGTATTCTACGGCGATACGCCGGTTTTGCGGGAGCTGTCGTTTCAGGTCCGCAGCGGCGAGCAGGTCGGGCTCATCGGCGCCAACGGCGCGGGCAAGTCCACGCTCATGAAGGCCGCGCTCGGCCTGCTTCCCTATACGGGCAGCATCACCGTGGACGGCATCCCGGTCACGCGGAAGACCCTCCCGGAGGTGCGCCGGAAGCTCGGCTATGTGCTGCAGGACGCCGACAACCAGATGTTCATGCCCACCGTGCTCGACGATATGGTCTTCGGCCCCATGAACTACGGCCTGAGCCGCGCCGCCGCCGAACAGCGGGCGGAGGAAACGCTCGCGGCGCTGCACATGGAATATCTCCGCGACCGGCACAACCATAAAATGTCCGGCGGCGAAAAGCGGATGGCCGCCGTCGCAACCATCCTCGCCATGCAGCCGCAGATGCTGCTGATGGACGAGCCGTCCACCGCGCTCGACCCGCGCAACCGCCGCACGCTCATCCGCGTCCTGCGGCAGCGGCCGGAGACGAAGCTCATCGCCTCGCACGACCTCGATCTGGTGCTGGAGACCTGCAGCCGCGTGCTGCTGCTTGCCGGCGGGCGTCTGGCCGCCGACGGCGCGGCAGGGGAGATCCTGCGTGACCGGACGCTGCTGGAGGAAAACGGGCTGGAGCTGCCGCTGTGTCTGGCGGGCGTGCCGGACGGGATCTGAGCGCGGGCCGCGGCCGGCTCTCTTGCAATTTCCGCGCGCATACCGTATAATGTTGGAAGCCGGAAGAAAGAAAACCGAAAACGTGGAAATGACAGAAAGGATCGTGTTTTTATGGATCGTGCAGAATTAAAAGCCCGGGCGCGGGCGCAGCTCGGCGGCGGGATCTTCCAGAACCTGTGGATGATGGGGCTGGCGGTGTGCCTGCTGATCGGCCTGATGGAATCGGCAGCCGCGGGGATCTTGCCCGGCATCGGCGCACTGATCGTGGTCGGGCCGCTGGAATACGGCATGGCCTTTATTTTCCTCAAGCAGGCGCGGGATCACCAGCCGGTGCAGCTGGGCGACATGTTCCGCGGCTTCCAGGATGATTTCGGCGGGACGTTCCTCATCGGCCTTATGACGTCGCTCTTTACTTTCCTGTGGTCGCTGCTGTTCGTCATCCCCGGCATCGTCAAGATGTATGCCTATTCCATGGCCTATTATATCAAGCTCGACCACCCCGACTACGGCTGGAAGGCCTGCATCGATGAGAGCCGCCAGCTGATGGACGGCCACAAGTGGGAAAAGTTCGTGCTGGATCTGAGCTTCCTCGGCTGGATCATCGTGGGTTCCCTGTGCCTCGGCGTCGGCACGCTCTGGGTCACGCCGTATATGGAGGCGACAAACGCGCAGTTCTACGAATACGTCCGCTGCTGCCCGCGTATGGAGCAGTAATTGCATGAAAAAAGCGCCTGCCGCTGCTGCGGCAGGCGCTTTTCGTCTCTTTTTATTTCCGGATCGAAAGCTCCAGCAGGGCCAGCGCCTCCTGCAGGTGACTGTAGAACCCGGCGGCCGTGCGCGGCAGGGGCTGCTGCTCCTGATACCAGTCGCACTGCTCGAGCTCCGTATTGCCGAGCGTCCGGGCCAGACCCGCGCCGAGCCCGATGGCCTCGGCGTAGGGGAGGATGCGGTAGAAATACTGGCTGTCCTGCGCGAGCCGCGAGAGCAGCTGGCTCTGCGTGACGCGGCGCAGGAAGCGGCGGTAGCTCATCGCCTGCGTGACGATCTCGTCGCCGAAGGCCGTCCGCCTGCCGCCGTGGAGCGTCAGGAGCCCGAGCAGCACCAGACACACGATCACGAGCAGCACGGCGAGCAGACCCTCGCCGAACTGCGCGAGCGTCAGAAGCGCCACCGCGGCCAGCGCCGCGAGCGCCACAAACAGCTTTTTCCCTTGATAATACGCCGACGGCGCATGCAGGATCACGGCGCTCAGCGCGCCGCCGATCAAAAACGCGGCGATCAGCAGCAGCCAGCGTACAAAGCCCGCGGGCAGCAGCGGACTTGCCGCCTCGGCCGCAGCCAGTGCGCCTGCAAGCAGACCGAAGGCCCGCGCGAGGAGTGGATTGCCGCTCGACTTGCGGTAGAGCTTGCGGACCCAGTAGCGCCGCAGCACCGCGTCCGCCTTTTCCGCCGTGCGCTTGTACAAAAGGCTCGCGCCCTCGCACACGTCGCCCTGCGAAAACAGCATCTGGAACAGCCGCACCTCTGCCGGGCGGCGCTCATTGCCCATGTCCACGCGGCGGCGCAGCGCGACGCGGCCGTTTTTCCCGCAGAAGATCGTCAGATACCCGAGGCTCGCCCAGTGGCAGACCAGCATGTTGAACTGGATCGGCCCGCCGCCGACCAGAAACGGCATATCGCACGGCAGCGCCGCGTCCGGCGGGAGCCTCCGCGTCGAGGTGCGGATGGGTGCGCTGCGCAGCGTGACGAACCAGTAGCCGAACGCCAGCGCCAGCAGCGCCACGATGACGGCCATGCCGACCCAGCTGAAGGAGAGCGCGGTGTATGCGCCCGAAAAATAGCTCTTGTCGAGCGTCAGCGTCATGTCCAGCGACTCATGGTCCTTGAGCCCGGTGGCGATCGTACCGCTGATGAGCGATTCGGATACGTCCAGATCGATATAGTCCGAGATCACGTCGCTGTAATACCCGCTGACGAAGGCGGGGTAGCCCTCAAACGGCTTCGGCATGGTCACGGTGAACTGATACCGGCTGATGGGGTAGGCCCATTTCGCGCTCAGCAGCGGCAACTGCAGCGTCTGCACGCCGTCGGCCTCGCTGACGAGGCCGGAGACCGTGTACAAAACCGTGAACGACCGCGTGCCGGTAAAGCCCGACGCGTCGCTCAGCATGAGCACCGGGCAGTCGCCGTCGGTCTGCTTCTGCGCGTCGTAGCCGGCGACGGAGGCCTTCTTCGCGCCCGGGACGAGCGGGAAGCGCAGCTGCGTCTGCGCGCCGTCGATCTCCATGGTGAAGGTCTGCGTGACCTGGCACGCGCCGCTGCCGGTCAGCGTGCAGTCGGTTTTCATATCGGAAATGGCGGGCTCCGCCGCGACCACCGTCGTACAGAGCGCCAGAAGGCAGGCCAGCAGAAGCAGCAGCCGTTTCATGTAATCACCTCAGCTCAGGGAAACCCGGCGCATCCCGCAGCCGGAGAAATTCCCGTGTCTTTTTTCTAAATTTACCACAATTCCGCCCGATTTGCAACCGGGTCTGCCCAAAGCATAAAAAACGGATACGCCAGGCAGGCGTATCCGTAATTCTTATTATCCGTTCAACCGGCGGATGTAGCCGCTGCCGCAGACCTGGCTGTAGTAGACCGCGTCGCCCACGGCGAACGTGTCTGCCTGGCTGAAGGCCTGCACCTCGTAGCTCTGGCCGCCAACGTCGACGGTCAGGGGGCTCGTCGCGGTGACGGTCGCCGGACGGCTGGTCGTCACGAGGACGACGTCGAAGGCATTGTCGCCGTCATGGTCGATCACGGTGATCTTGTCGTTGGCGGTCACGGCGTTCAGGATCTCCTTGGACGAGCGGGCGTAGTTGTAATAGTACTCCGTCTCGTCCGTCAGCCGGAAGCCGCCGCCCTGGCAGATCTCCTTGAGCTGCGAAGCGTCGGCAAAGGTGTAGTAGATCTCGTCGACCGCGTAGCAGGGCACGCCGAAGACCTTCCCGTCCTTCACGTAGATATCGACGCTGCGGCCGAGCAGACTCAGGTCTGTCGAGACCTGGAACGCCTTGTGTCCGGCGAGCTTGCTCGTCCCGGCGGGCAGGGGAGAGGAGCCGGTCAGATCGGCGCACTCATTGCCGGTCAGCGTCGCGGTATAGCGGGTCAGGCCGAAGCGGATCTCGAGATACGACATCGGGTTCATCAGCGCGTCGAGCACGTAGCGCTGCACACTGTTCTCACTGGCGTTGGCCACCTTCGGGCAGAGCGTGGCGTTGTAGATGAGCAGGCACGCGTTGTCGCGCGTGGCGTCTTCTTCATATCCGGCGGTCAGACCCGCGTAGATGCCTTTTTCAAATGCGTCCTGGTCGACGTTCTGCGCCCAGCCCGCGCCGACATAGCGCGCGCTGTCTTCCCCGAGCAGGACGAGCAGCATCTTTGCCAGCTCCCGCAGCGTCACATGATCGGCGGGGCGGAAGCGGCCGCTGCTGCCGGCGACGATCTCGTTCTGCGCGCAGTAGGCGATGAACGGCAGCGCCCAGGACTCAGAGACGTCATAGAACGGGGCGGGGGCATTCTGCCCCTGGGCCTCGGCGTCCGCGTCGGCGAGCAGGGCCATGAGCTTGGCGACCTCTTCGCGGCGGATCAGCTTGTCCGGGCCGAAGCTGCCGTCCGAATAGCCGGCGACGAGACCGAGGTCGGCGAGCATCCGCACGGCGTTGTAGTTGCGGATCGTGCTCCGGTCGGTAAAGTCTGTGGGCTCGGCCGCGGCGCAGGGCAGGATCAGCAGCCCCGCAAGCACAGCCGCAAGCAGCAGACAGAGAAACTTTTTCAAGACGTCAGCCTCCTTCCGGCCGGGAAAATGACGAAGCGGTCAGTTTCCCCATAAAGAATCGTTGCACCCAGTATAAGCGGCGGCTGGCAAGATTGCAATACAATGGGAGCTTTTGTAACAAAACTGTAATGAAGTCCGGTAAAATCCGGATATTGCTGGCAAATCACGCCGTTTTTGTGCAGAAAACACGGGCGGACCCGGCTGGGCCCGCCCGCTTGCGCGCGATGTTCAGTGGATGTTCACGATCTCATATTCGTCGGAGCCGAGCCCGAGCTTTTTGCCGTGCTCGATCATGTCCTGCCAGTGCGTGTTGTCATGCGCGGCGTGGAAGCGGTCGCAGTCGTGCTCGAGCTGCAGGTCCGTGATGGCGCAGTTCGGCATGACGGGCTGGCGGTTGACAGCCTCGGCGCAGGCCAGATCCAGGGCGACCGGGTCGGCGGAGGCAAACATGCCGACGTCGGGGACGATGGGCACGTCGTTTTCCGCGTGGCAGTCGCAGTTGGGCGAGATGTCGCGGACGATGTTGATGCAGTAGCTCGGGCGCCCGTCCAATACGGCCTTGGCGTACTCGGTGATCTTACAGTTGAGGATCTTCTCGCTCGAGTCAAGGCCCGGCCGGATGGCGTCCTTGGGACAGATCGCGATGCAGCGGCCGCAGCCGGTGCAGGCGTCATGGTCGATATGGCACTTTTTGTCCGCGATCCGCGGGCCATTGTGGGCGCAGATCTTCGTGCACGCACCGCAGCCGACGCAAAGATCGGTCTGCACATACGGCTTGCCGTCGGCGTGCATGGCCATCTTGCCCGCGCGCGAGCCGCAACCCATGCCGATGTTCTTGAGCGCGCCGCCGAAGCCCGCATGCTCATGACCCTTGAAATGCGCCAGCGAGATGAAGATATCGGCGTCCATCACGGCGCGGCCGATGCGTGCGGTCTTGCAGTATTCGCCGCCCACGACCGGGACCTCGATATCGTCCGAGCCCTTGAGCCCGTCGGCGATGATGACGTGACAGCCGGTGGAGAACGGGGAATAGCCGTTGAGATACGCGGTATCCATGTGCTCCAGCGCGTTTTTGCGGCTGCCGACATAGAGCGTGTTGCAGTCGGTGAGGAAGGGCTTGCCGCCGCGCTCCTTGACGAAATCGGCGACGACCTTGGCATAGTTGGCGCGCAGGAACGACAGATTGCCGAGCTCGCCGAAATGCAGCTTGATGGCGACGAATTTGCCGTCAAAATCGATCTTTGAGAACTCCGATTTTTCCAGCAGCTTCCGGAGCTTGTCGAGCTGGCTGACGCCCAGACGGCAGCGGAAATCAGTAAAAAAGACCTTGGATGCAGACATGGAAGATTCTCCCCTTTTGGATGATTTTCTTTCGATGTTTTCTATGATATTGCACCGCCCGGAATTTGTCAACCCAGCCCGGAGGCTGTAAACAGGTAGTTCTGCAGGCTGAATCCGGCCGTAAACGGCCGCATGAAGTTCCAGTAGCCGAGCCCCAGAAGTCCGTATTCCGGCAGAAGCGCGAACTTCGCCTGCGCGCTGCGTGCATCTTCAAACCATACCTCGTGCGGCTGCCCGGCTTCGTCCAGATACGTGAAATACGGCGTCTGCGACTGCGTGTCGAACTGGATCTCGGCGCCGTACTGCGCGGCGAGCAGCGGCGCAGCCTCATTGCCGATCGACTGCGCCCGCGTCGCGCCCGCGGTGAACGGCAGCGTCCAGTCATAGGCGTAGTTCGGGAAGCCCAGCAGGATCTTGGCGGCGTCCATCTGCGTCAGCGCAAACTCCACCACCCGCCGCACCGCCCCCACCGGCGCCACCGCCATCGGCGGCCCATAGGTGTAGCCCCATTCATATGTCATCAGCAGCACGGCGTCGCTGGCGGTGGAGAGGGAGGCGTAGTTGTGGCCTTCGTAGAGGGTGCCGGGCTGGGCGGCGGAGGTTTTGGGGGCCAGGGCGGTGATGAGGGGCAGGCCGTAGGGGGCGAGCGTATCGCGGAGCAGCTGGATAAACGCCGCGTAGGGCTCCGCCAGGTCCCGGCCGAGATACTCAAAATCCACGTCGAGGCCCTCATAGCCCTTTTCCAGCATCGTCTGCAGCACGTTGGCCGCGAGCGTCTGCTGCAGGGCCGGATCCCGCAGCAGCGCGGCTGCCTGCGCGGCGGAGAAGGCCCCGGCGGCTGTGAGCGTCGACAGGTGCAGCAGCGGCTGCACGCCGCAGGCTCCGGCCAGTGCCAGCAGCCGCTCGTCGTCCATTGGCACCAGCGCGCCTTCCGGCGTAAAGCCGTAGGTGAACGGGGCCAGCGCCCCGGCATACGGCAGAATGCCGCGCAGCACGCGTTCGGACACATTCGGATAGGCATAGCCGCTGACGACCGCAGGGCGGTGCGCGGCCTGCTCGAGCTGGGTCACGAGGATCTGGCCGGGGTAGATCCGGTCGGAGCCGGAAAGGTTCGGGTTCATCCGGTACAGGGAAGCCACATCCGTCCCGGCGCTTGCGGCGATGGACGTGAGCGTGTCGCCGGGCTGCACGGTCACGGTTTGTTCCGGATACAAGACCAGAAGACTCTGACCGACGGCCAGCCGGTACGGCTCCAGCAGGCCGTTGTACCGCGCGAGAAAGCCGGGCGCGAGCCCCAGCGCCCGACCGATCGAAAAGAGCGTATCGCCGGGCTTTACCACATAGATCTGCATACGATCACCTCGCAAAACCCTATGCGCCGGGCGGCGCTTGTGTTCCGGGTTTTTCTGTGGTATAAATATTGCGAAAAAATGCGGAAAAACCGGAGATAATAAGGAGTAGTAGCATGAGACCGGAAGAACTTGGCGCGTGGCAGGCGCTTTTGCAGGAGGAATTTGAAAAGCCGTACTGGCGGACGCTCGCAGAGCGGGTGGACGCGGCCTACGCCGCGTCCACGGTCTATCCGCCGCGGGAGGCGCTGTTTGCCGCCTTCCGCATGACGCCGCCGGAGGCAGTACGGGTCGTGATCCTGGGGCAGGACCCGTATCACGAGCCGGGGCAGGCCAACGGGCTGGCCTTTTCCGTGAAGCCGGGCGTGAAGCTGCCGCCGTCGCTGCGCAATATCCTGACGGAGCTGCAGGCGGACTGCGGTGTGACACCGACGGAAAGCGGCGATCTGACTGCCTGGGCGCGGCAGGGCGTGTTTCTGCTCAACAGCAGCCTGAGCGTGGAGGCGGGCAAGGCGGCCAGCCATCAGGCGTTCGGCTGGCAGACGTTCACCGACGCCGCCGTGCGCGCCGTCGCTGCGCTGCCGCAGCCGGTGGCCTTCGTCCTCTGGGGCGGCCACGCGCAGAAGAAGGCGGCCCTCGCCGCGGACAGCCCGTATCCCCGCCTCGTGCTGCAGGCGCCGCATCCGAGTCCGCTGAGCGCCTACCGCGGCTTCTTCGGCAGCCGCCCGTTTTCGAAGATCAACGCCTTTCTGGAGTCTGCCGGCAGCCGCGCGATCGACTGGCGGCTGTAGGCGTGTAAGAATCACCAAAAATGGAGCGCCGCAAAGGGAAAATTTTTTTCACGAAAATCTTGATTTTTTCTGAAAAACAGTTGAAATCTGTGACGTTCTGTCATAGAATATGCTTGCTTGCCGGGAAACGGCGGGCAAGGAGTTTTTCACATGCTGCATGTTGTATTGGTTGAACCCGAGATCCCGGCCAACACCGGAAATATCGCGCGCACCTGCGCCGCGACCGGCAGTGTCCTGCATCTCGTGAAGCCCCTGGGCTTTGACATTTCCGACAAGGCGGTCAAGCGCGCGGGGCTCGACTACTGGCACCTGGTAGACGTTCGGGTGTATGAGGATCTGGACGATTTCTTTGCAAAGAATCATCCATCCTGCCTGCGCCTGTTTTCCACCAAGGCGCCCCGCCGCTACGACGAGGCCGATTACCCCGACGGGACCTATCTGTTCTTCGGCAAGGAGACCAGAGGTCTGCCGGAGGATCTTCTCGCCGCGCACTATGACAGCTGTGTCCGTATCCCCATCCGCGCGGAGGCGCGGAGCCTCAATCTCAGCAATTCCGCTGCCATCGGCGTGTTTGAAGCGCTGCGGCAGCAGCAATTCCCACACCTGAAGACCGAAGGAAAAATGGCCGACTGGAACCGGTAAACAAGCGGGCTGCCCCCGCCATCAAATAAGGAGGAACATCTATGAACTACAACAAGAAGTCTGTTGAAGATATCGACGTCGCGGGCAAGCGCGTCCTTTGCCGCTGCGACTTTAACGTCCCCACCAAGGACGGGAAGATCACGAGCGACAAGCGCATCGTCGCCGCGCTGCCGACCATCCAGTATCTCGTGAAGCACAATGCCCGCGTCATCCTCTGCTCCCACATGGGCAAGCCCAAGGGCGAAGTGAAGCCGGAGCTGAGCCTGCAGGTCGTGGCCGATCGTCTGTCCGAGCTGCTGGGCCAGCCGGTCAAGATGGCCAAGGACGTCGTGGGCGAGAGCGCACAGGCGCTGGCCGCCTCCCTCAAGGACGGCGAGGTCATGCTGCTTGAGAACACCCGCTTTGAAAAGGGCGAGACCAAGAACGACCCCGAGCTCTCCAAGAAGCTCGCTTCCATGGCTGACATTTTCGTGAACGACGCCTTCGGCACCGCGCACCGCGCGCACGCCTCCACTGCCGGCGTTGCCGACTATCTGCCTGCCGTCTGCGGCTATCTGGTGCAGAAGGAAGTTTCCATCATGGGCAAGGCCCTGGCCGATCCGGAGCGTCCGTTCGTCGCCATCCTCGGCGGCGCGAAGGTCTCCGACAAGCTGAACGTCATCAACAACCTGCTCGAGAAGGTCGATACCCTCATCATCGGCGGCGGTATGGCCTATACCTTCGTCGCGGCCAAGGGCTACGGCATCGGCAAGAGCCTGTTTGACGCAGAGAAGGTCGACTATTGCAAGGACATGATGAAGAAGGCCGAGGAGAAGGGCGTCAAGCTCCTGCTCCCGATCGACACCGTCGTTGCAGCCGATTTCCCGAACCCGATCGACGGCCCGGTCGAGGTCAAGACCGTTCCCGTCGACCAGATCCCGGCCGATATGGAAGGCCTCGACATCGGCGAGAAGACCCGCGAGCTGTTCGCCGACGCCGTGAAGAACGCGAAGACCGTCGTCTGGAACGGCCCGATGGGCGTGTTTGAGAACCCGACGCTCGCCAAGGGCACCATCGCCGTGGCACAGGCGCTGGCCGACAGCTCCGCAACCACCATCGTTGGCGGCGGCGACAGCGCCGCGGCCTGCGAGCAGCTGGGCTTTGCTGACAAGATCACCCACATCTCCACCGGCGGCGGCGCGTCGCTCGAGTTCCTGGAAGGTCTCGAACTGCCGGGCATCGCCTGTTTGCAGGATAAGTAAAAATACGAACGCTGGTGGATCGCTTTGTAGGGGCGGACGACTCTGTCCGCCCTGCGGGCGACCATCGGTCGCCCGCCAAAGGCTCCCCATTCATAAGGGGAGCTGTCGCGGCTTGCCGCGACTTGCCCCGCATCATATCGCGGGGTATGCCGGGCGCGCGTTCCTTACGCGCCCGGCTGAGAGGTTTGAACGTAACGGTTTTGACAACCTCTCCGTCATTTGCTTCGCAAATGCCACCGTCTCGCTGCGGCTCAGTCATGGCGCGGGTCTGACAGCCCACCGGGCTGTCATTCAACACCGTGCCGCCGCTTCGCTACCTTACACAGGGGAGGCTATCCGCTGCGGCGGAATCATAGACATCAAAACAGACAAACTTTTAGCACCGGCGAGAGCTTTTCGTTCAGGGCAAGGCGGCCGGGCGCAGGCGTACGGTCTGTACGTCAAGCCCGGCCAACGCGGCCATGGACGAAAAGATCCGGCGGGGTATCAACATATAAGGAGTATCAATCATGAACAGAAAGTATCGTAAGACCGTCATCGCCGGTAACTGGAAAATGAACAAGACGCCCACCGAGACCAAGGCGTTCATGACCGAGTTCAAGACCATCATGCCCAAGGGCCGCTGGTGCGACGTGGCGCTGTGCGTCCCCGCCGTCTGCATCCCCGCTGCTGTCCGCGCAATGCGCGAGACCCGCGTCGGCATCGGCGCCGAGAACTGCAATGCGAACGCCTCCGGCGCTTACACCGGTGAGATCGCGGCCAACATGCTCTCCGACGCGGGCTGCAAGTATGTCATCCTCGGCCACTCCGAGCGCCGCGCGATGGGCGAGACCGATCAGGACGTCAACGCCAAGGTCCATGCCGCGCTCGAAAACGGCCTGACCCCAATCATGTGCGTCGGCGAAACGCTCGAGCAGCGCGAGACCGGCATCACCACCGAATGGATCACCATGCAGATCAAGGCCGGATTGCAGAACGTCGGCGAAGACAAGATCCGCAAGATGATCATTGCCTATGAGCCGATTTGGGCCATCGGCACCGGCAAGACCGCGACGCCGGAACAGGCCGAAGAGGTCTGCGAGAACATCCGTGCGGTCATCCGCAAGCTGTACGGCGCGAAGATCGCCCGCGCGATCTCCATTCTCTACGGCGGCTCCATGAACGAGAAGAACGCATTCGATCTGCTCGCGCAGCCGGACATCGACGGCGGCCTGATCGGCGGCGCGTCCCTCGTTCCCGAGAAGTTCGTCAAGATCATCGAGGCTGCCAACCAGCCGGTCGCGTAAGGAACGCGCGCCCGGCATACCCCACGGTATGATGTGGGGCAAGCCTGTGTCCTAATTAGAAATACGAAACACAGCCCGCGGTGCATCGCACCGCGGGCTGTGTTGTTCATTGTAAGGGTAGGCCACAGGCCCCCTCTATGAAGAGGAGCTGTCATGCGAAGCATGACTGGGGAGTTTGAAAATCTTCTCCCCCCTGATCGCCGCTGGCGATCCACCCCTCTTTGTAGAGGGGGGCTTATCGCTGCGGCGGGGGTTCGGGCGGACAGGGGCGTCCGCCCCTGCAAGAGGTGCCGCTGATGGGCAGGGGTCAGCCCTGCTCTGCCATATAGAGCTGGACGCGGTTCTGGATGAGCTGCGCGGTCTCCTCGGCGGTCTTTTCCCCAGCGAAGAACGCACCGGCCTCGTCGTTGATGATCTCCATCAGGCTCTGGTCGTAGCGCATGATGCGGTTCGTGTTCTCAATGAGACCGTTGACCGTGTCATACTGCTCCTGCGTCATGGCGTAGACCTCGATCATCGGGCCGTCGCCATAGCTGAAGCCGCCCTTGCTGGCCTCGACCGGTTCGCCGTTTTCATCGAGCAGGATGTCGCCGTTCTCGTCGTATTCGTAGTTCTTTTCCATCGCCTTTTCGGCCATCGCGTCAAATGCAGTCTTCGTGATTGGGAAAGCGTACTGGCTGCCCTGGTACTCGTCAGTGAGTGCGGAGGCGATGAAGCTCCACGCCGCTTCCTTGTCGCGGCACTTCGTCGTGATGGCGATCGGCGCGGAGACGGAGAAGCTGCTCCCGTCGTGGCCGGATGTGCTCGGGAAGCCGATGTAGCAGAGGTCGCCGCCCAGCTCGGCAAAGTTCTGGGAGACGCCGTCAAAGCCGGAGATCGTGCCATACATCGAGAGCAGCTGATCGCCGTTGCGCATACGGACGGAGTCCTGCTCATAGTCGTTGAAGTCGAACGTGCTGTAATCGAACTCTGCCGGGAATCGGGCCGCGAAGTTCAGATAGTCGATAAACTCCTGACTGTCGAAGCTGGCCGTGCCCGTCTCCCAGTCGACGAACGTGTCGGCGTTCATGTACAGGCAGTAGGAGAGGACGTTGGCGCGCGTCGCGTCGACGTTGAAGATCGTCGCGTCCGGGTTCAGCTTGGAAAGCGCGTCTTCCAGATCGGCCAGCGTCCACGAGGTATAGCCGCCGACGACGCTTTCCAGACCTGTCGCCGTCACGATGGAGAAGCTCAGCGGCAGCTCGTAGAGCTTGCCGTCCTCGCTGTCGGCGTCCAGCACCGGCGTGATCAGCGCGTCGCGGCCCATGTCGGCGTCGATGTAGGGGTAGAGGTTTTCGAGCAGCCCCTTGGCCGCATACTGCCGCACGGGCAGGCCGTCGGTCAGGATCATATCGGGAACATTGCCGGACATGATCTCCGTGTTCAGTTTCGTCAGGCCGTCGCCGCTCTGCGTGACCATGGTGCCGTTGCTGCCGGCGGATTCATAGGTCATGCTGCTGTATTCCGAGTAATCCTTGACCACGATGCGGTATTTGTCGCTCGCGCGGTTGAACTTGACGATCTGCCCGCGCAGATTCCAGTCGAGGTTCATGCAGGCGAGCGTCAGCTCGGTCTTTTCCGTGACGGTCGAGGCGTCCACCGGTGTGAGCAAAATCAGCTCACAGGTCTGCTCGTAGGTCGAGCGGTTATAGTCCGCGCCGACGGCAAAGACGCGCCCGTCGGGCAGGACGGTATACGTATTGAGATTGTTGGAATCCACGTCGCAGGCCAGCCAGTCGACGACCTTTTCGCTCTCGTCCGTCTCGGCCTTCCAGCCGTAGAGGTTGCCGTTGTAGTCGTAGTAGAGGTCATAGTCGCCGCTGCCGGGGTAGATGTTCCAGGCGTTGTTCGGCAGGGGCAGCTCCTCGCCCCAGGCCTTCTTCTCGGGGTCGAGCACCTTGAAGACGTTTTTGCCGGTGCCGTCGCTCGCGGTGCTGTAGGTGATGGCGCCGATCTTGTCCGCGCTGTACTGGACGAGGCTGCCGCCGTTCTCGTCCGAGAACGCGCAGACAGTCTTTCCCTCGCTGTCCAGCACCATCAGGGTCTGATAGTCGGAGGTGTAGAGATAGCCCTTGCTGTCGGCGTAGAGCGTGCCGAGATAGGGCTGGCTGTCGCCGCCGGCCTCGATGAAGGCCGAGAGATCGAGCGGGGCCTCAAACGTCTGCTTGCCGTCCGCGTCGAAGCGGAGCAGGCGATAGCTGGCCTGGCTCTCAGAGGGGGTGTAGCCGTAGTCGTCGGCACTGTTCTCAATCGCTTCCGCAGCGGTCTCGTCGTCCGCAGAGGCCTCCGGAGCCGCATATGTATATGTCTGCTCCAGCAGCCAGACGCCGCCGTCCTGCGCGGCGCAGAGGGCCATGACGTTCGTGCTCGAATTTTCGTCGTTGCTTGCCGCATAGTCCGTCTCGCCGACGGCCTGCGTGTCGAGGCCGTAGGTCAGCAGCTTGCCGACGGTGGGGTAGTAGACCGGCCCTTCGGCCGGCGTGTCGCTGGGCGCCGCGGCGTAGCTCTCATCCTGCACCTGCGCGTAGAAAAAGAGTGTATTGCCGCTGACGGCGCTGTCGTCAATGTAGCTTGTCTTCACGGGCAGCTCGAGATACTGCGCCTGATAGACGTATTTTGCGGTCAGTTGGGAATCGGCGTCGTTCTTCGTCTCCGTGCCGTTCACCGCCTTGTCGCCGGACGTGTCGCCCGTGTCATTTTTCTTGCCGCAGCCCGCAAGCACGCCGAGCAGCAGTACGCCGCACAGCAGCAGGGCCAGAATTCTTCGTTGCATCGTTGTTCCTCCTTGTAAGGTCTGTGGCCATTTTAACACGTTTTTCCGAAATCGGAAGTCTTTTCGCCCAGAATTAAGGATTATTAAGTTCTTAAGAGGTGACCCATCTCCGCCGCAGCGGAACGCCAAAAGGCCCCTCTGCCAAGAGGGGGCTGTCACCGAAGGTGACTGGGGGAGATCCCCGCCGCAGCGGATAGCTTCCCTTGTGTAAAGGGAGGTGTCAAAAATCGAAGATTTTTGACGGAGGGATTGTCAAACTGCAAACACACGCTGATAAAAGCACCAGACCTCTTTTCAGAGGTCTGGTTTACTTTATCCATGTTTCACAGCTGCATCACAGCGCACTTCGATCTGCTCAATGCGGTGCGCCTCGACGCTTTTCACGCGGACGTGCAGGCCGTTCCATTCAAACTCCTCGCCTGCCTCCGGCACACGTCCGAATTGCTCCATGACCCATCCGCTGACCGAGACCATCTCCGAATCCGTCTTGACGTGGAAATGCTCGCAGAACTCCTCGAGATCCATCCCCGCGTCGACCAGATAGGTGTCCTCGCCGGTCTTGTGCAGCAGCACTTCGATCTCGTCGTGTTCATCCCAGATCTCGCCGACCAGCTCCTCCAGAATGTCCTCCATCGTCACGATGCCGCATGTGCCGCCATATTCGTCGACCACGACCGCGATGTGCGTCTTCCCCTTCTGCAATTTCTTCAGCAGCTGGCTGATCGGCTCATTTTCGAGCACAAAAATGACCGGCGACAAAATCTCGCGCAGCGGCTTGTCCGTAATGCCGCAGCCGACGTAGAAATCCTTCTGATGAACCGTCCCGAGGATGTTGTCGATGCTGCCCTCATAGACCAGCAGCCGCGAGTGCTTCGTCTCGGAGAACATCGCCGCGATCTCCTCCGGCGAGGACCCGACCGGGAGCGCCGCCAGATCGACGCGGTGGACGAGAATGTCCTGCGCCTCCTGTTCGGAGAACTCGATCGCGTTTTTCAGCAGCTCGCCTTCGTTTTTGTCGATGCTTCCGTCCTGCTGAACCTCGTCGACCAGCATCAGCAGCTCCTCCTGCGACATCCGGCTGTCCGGATTCAGGCAGAACAGCTTCGCCAGCAGCTTTTTCCAAAGCGAGAACAGGAAATTCAGTGGTGTGAATACCCAGATCAAGAACTGGATGAACGGCGCAGAAAACATCGTGAACTGCTCCGCACAGTCCTTTGCGATGCTCTTCGGCGAAATTTCTCCGAAGATCAATACCACCACCGTCACCACGACCGTGGAGATCGTCGCACCCGAATCGCCGTACTGCCGCACGAAGATCACCGTCCCGAGCGACGCCATCGCGATGTTCACGATGTTGTTCCCGATGAGTACCGTCGAGATAAGCTTACCGTACTGTTCCTCCAGCCGGCAGGCCAGCGCAGCTTTCTTGTTCCCCTTCTCGGCCAGCGCCTTCAGCTTCGTGGTGTTGACCGAGGAAAACGCGGTCTCCGTCGCGGAAAAATAGGCCGATAAGACCAGGCAAACCGCCATGATTATGATGTATGTACTGGTAGCCAATGTCAATACTCCTTGATTTGTCAAATTTTAGAATTCCAAAAATGTGCAAAAAAGCACGTCCACCCCGCCAGACTCTCTAGCAGCGCGGATATGCCCGTACATCGATATGACAAGTCAAGTGGTTTTCGTCGCTACTGTCTGCGTCCATACGCGGTCCGTCACCTCCAAACAGCGATTTTTGTCATTATATCAGAACCGCACGCTTCTGTCAATCAGCGGAGCAGCGGCCTTACGCCTGCTGCTCCGCTGCGGCGATCTTTGCCTTTGTGTCGTTGCGGATCGCTTCACGCAGCTCGCGCAAGACCGGCGACCACGCGACTGCGTCGTCCGCATACGTCATGTTGAGCTGATACTCGTGCGGCTCCCATGTTGCAATGTCCGATTCGTTGTGCTGCACGATGGCTTCCAGCTTGTCCATCGCCTTGTAGAGCTTCGCCTCCGGCGTCTCCAGCGCGATCATCTCGCGATAGAGCGCCTCCATTTCCCCGGAAACAGGCTCCGGCAGGCTGCGCACCCATGCCATCAGCTCCGCTTCCTCGCGCGCTTCGTCCGCATCCGTCTTGGCAAACGTCGGGATGTCTCCGATGAAGCATTCGCCGAGGTCATGAATGAGGCACATCCGGATGACCTTATCGATGTCCACATCCGGGAATTCGTCCTTCATCCAGAATGCCATCAGCGCGATGCGCCAGCTGTGCTCCGCGACCGACTCGTGCCGCCCGCCGGACGTATAGCAGTGCCGTGTCTCGTCCTTCAGCCGCTCCGCCACATGCAGCGCATCCAATAAAGCTCTCGCTTCCATATCCCTCTCCCCTTTTTCAGACCGGCAGAGCGAACTCAATCGCCTCCCGGATATTCCGCACCCGCACGACCTCGAGGCCGTCCGGGATCTGCACATTGCCTGTCCCATGCCGCGGGATCAGGCAAGTTTTGAACCCGATGCGCGCCGCCTCAGCCAGCCGCTGCTGCAAGGCCAGCACCGAGCGCACCTCGCCTGTCAGCCCGACCTCTCCGATGGCCGTCACGTCAGAGTCCATCGGCTTGTCGCGATAGCTCGACGCGACCGCCAGCACCAGTGCCAGATCGGCTGCCGGCTCATTGAGTTGCAATCCGCCGATGACATTGATATACCCGTCACACATCCCGATGTTCAGCCCGCCGCGCTTTTCGAGCACTGCAAACAGCAGATTTGCCCGGTTGAAGTCAAAGCCGTCCGTCGTCCGCCGCGGCACGTTGAAGCTCGTCCGCGCAACAAGTGCCTGGATCTCGGCCATCACCGGCCGTGAACCCTCCATCACACATGCCACGCACGTGCCCGGCGCGTGGAGCGGCCGCCCGGAGAGCAGCATCTCCGACGGATTCGGCACCTCGACCAGTCCGTTCTGCTCCATTTCAAACACGCCGATCTCGTTTGTCGAGCCAAAGCGGTTTTTAACTGCCCGAAGAATGCGATAGTTGCTCGTCTGCTCGCCCTCAAAATAAAGCACGCAGTCCACCATGTGCTCGAGCACCTTCGGCCCCGCAATCGCGCCCTCCTTGTTCACGTGCCCGACTACAAAAACCGTAATCTCCGTCGATTTTGCCAGCTGCATCAGCAGCATCGTACACTCCTTCACCTGTGACACGCTGCCCGGCGAGGACGTGTTGTCCGCGTGGTAGAGCGTCTGGATCGAGTCCACGATCAGAATGTCCGGCTTCACCGCGTCGACGCTCTCGACGATCGCATCGACATCCGTCTCCGCCAGCAGCATCAGCTCGTCGTTATCGACATGCAGCCGCGCCGCGCGCAGCTTGATCTGCTGTTCCGATTCTTCACCGGACACATACAGAACCTGTGCCGTTTTCCCGAGATACGAACAAATTTGCAGCAGCAGCGTCGACTTGCCGATGCCCGGCGCACCGCCGACCAGCACCAGCGACCCGGCCACGCCGCCGCCGCCCAGCACCCGGTCCAGCTCACCCATCCCGGTCGAAAACCGGATCTCATTCCCGACCGTCACGTCGCGCAGCTTCTTCGGTGTGCTCCGTGCCACGCCGCGCACGGCATTCTGGCGTGCCGGGGCCTTTTTGTCCTCAAACTCCACGATTGAGTTCCACGCCCCGCACGCCGGACACTGTCCCTGCCAGCGCGGCGTCTCGTTGCCGCATTCGCGGCAGACAAATACCGTCTTAGACTTCATCTTCCGTTCCTCTTCCCTCCAGCCATTCGGTCAGCGCGCCGCACACCGCCGCGCTCAGCCGCTGTTGGTATCCTTCGTCCTGTAAAAGTGCCGTCTCCGCCGCATTCGATAAAAAGCCGCACTCCACCAGCACCGCCGTCCCGTTCACGTGCTCCATCAGATACACGCCCTGTGACGGCTTCGCCTGCCGGTGATTGTCCGGGTCAACGCCCGTGCGCAGTGCAGCCTGCATCGCCTCGGCCAGCTCGCGGCTCCCGTCCGTCTTCGCGTAAAAGACCTGCGCGCCGCGATATTTCGCTTCTGTAAAAAAGTTCTGATGCACGCTGAGCAGCACCGCATTCGGCACCTGATTCGTCCGCAGCACACGGTTTTTGAGGTCAGAGACTTTCTTTTCGGCAATGCCGCTGCACCCATCCGTATAGAGCGCCGTGTCCGTCTCGCGGAGCATCATGGTCTCCACGCCCGCAAATTGCAGCAGATCGCGCATCCGCAGCGCAAATTGCAGATTCAGTCCACTCTCGAGCACTCCGTCCGGCGAACTCGCGCCGCCGTCCTCGCCGCCGTGCCCCGCGTCGATCACCACGACCGGCGCGGCCTGCGCATAGGCCGTAGCCTCTTGCGCCAGCCGCGGTGCGGAATAAAGGCACATCGCCAAAACCAGTGCAAACAAACACAACGCCAGCAACAGTGCAGACTGTTTTTTCATTCCCATCACCTCACAGCATCCTATGAGGCACAGAACCAGTATAGCATAGAATTTTCCCGCTGAAAAGCGGAACTTTATAATAGGCTCCCCTTGATTGCATCAAGGGGAGCTGGCGCGGCTTGGCGCGGCTGAGGGGATTAAGGCCACCGCTCTTCCGCTGCACTTCGCTCGTGTTTGTAGGGGCCGATGCCATCATCGGCCCAAAGGCTCCCTTGTGTAAAGGGAGCTGTCAGCGAAGCTGACTGAGGGATTGTCGGGCGGGCCGGCTCGCCCTTCCATACACAAGAAAACACCCGGACGCGAATTCCTCCGCGCCCGGGTTCATGCTTTTATTTCAAAATCGCCTTGTGGAAGACCTTCTTGCCCTTGCGGATCTTCAGCCCTTCCTTCAGCTGTTCGCCGGTGAAGCTGACGTCGATGTTTGCGACCTTCTCGTCATTCACCATCACGCCGCCCTGCTGCACGAGCCGCCGCCCCTCGCCCTTCGACGGGATGAGGCCGCAGGCCAGCATCAGGTCGAGCACTGCGATCTTCCCATCGGTCAGCTGATCTTCCGTGATCTCGGTCGTCGGCATGTTGGAGTCGTCCGAGCCGCCCGCGAACAGCGCCTTCGCCGCGTCCTCGGCCTTCTGGGCTTCCTCCTCGCCGTGGACGAGCTTTGTCAGCTCGAACGCGAGAATTTCCTTCGCGCGGTTCAGCTGGCTGCCTTCCCACTTGTCCATCTCGTCGATCTGCTCCAGCGGCAGGAACGTCAACATCCGGATGCACTTGAGCACATCCTCGTCGCCGATGTTCCGCCAGTACTGGTAGAAGTCGAACGGGCTGGTCTTGTTCGGGTCGAGCCAGACCGCGCCGCTCGCCGTCTTGCCCATCTTCTTGCCCTCGGAGTTCAGCAGCAGCGTGATCGTCATGGCCTGCGCATCCTTGCCGAGCTTGCGGCGGATCAGCTCCGTGCCGCCCAGCATGTTCGACCACTGGTCGTTCCCGCCGAACTGCATGTTGCAGCCATAGTGCTGGAACATGTAGTAGAAGTCATAGGACTGCATGATCATGTAGTTGAACTCGAGGAAGCTCAGGCCCTTTTCCATCCGCTGCTTGTAGCACTCGGCGCGCAGCATGTTGTTCACAGAGAAGCACGCGCCGACTTCGCGCAGCAGCTCGATGTAGTTGAGGTTCATCAGCCATTCCGCGTTGTTCAGCATCATGGCCTTGCCCGGCCCAAAGTCGATAAAACGCTCCATCTGCTTCTTGAAGCAGGCCGCGTTGTGGTCGATGTCCTCCTTCGTCAGCATCTTGCGCATGTCCGTCCGGCCGGACGGGTCGCCGATCATGGTCGTGCCGCCGCCGATCAGCGCGATCGGCCGGTTGCCTGCCATCTGCAGCCGCTTCATCAGGCAGAGCGCCATAAAGTGGCCCACGTGCAGGCTGTCCGCCGTGCAGTCAAAGCCAATGTAGAACGTGGCCTTGCCATTGTTCACCATATCGCGGATGTGCTCCTCATCCGTCACCTGCGCGATCAGCCCCCGTGCCTGCAGTTCTTCA
>ERZ827440.1855-NODE-1855-length-21044-cov-11.929963_pt1 | contig 21044 bp, 10 predicted proteins | sample MGYA00519774_ERZ827440 | MGnify/ENA primary metagenome ERZ827440 (study PRJEB31778, sample SAMEA3449302) | human gut metagenome | biome: human gut; feature: human-associated habitat; material: faeces | place: United Kingdom | collected 2010/2012 ... | reverse complement strand
GTCAACGCCATGAACTCGCTGGCCAGCGCCTTCTGCATCCTGTTCCTGTTCTGGACCATCACCCACCTGGCACGGCGTCTGGTGACGCGCGACGGCGCGCAGCTCACCGCCGCCAACACATGGGCCGTCCTGGGCGCCGGAGCCGTCGGGGCCCTGGCCTACACCTTCACCGACACGTTCTGGTTCTCGGCCGTCGAGGGCGAGGTCTACGCGCTCTCGTCGATGTTCACGGCGCTGGTCGTGTGGCTGATGCTCAAATGGGAGGAGCAGGCCGACGAACCCCACTCCTCGCGCTGGATCGTGCTGATCGCCTACCTGATGGGACTCTCGATCGGCGTGCACATCCTCAACCTGCTCTGCATCCCCGCGCTGGTCTTCATCTACTACTTCCGCAAGACCGCCACGGTGACCTGGCGAGGCATCGCCCTCTCGACGCTCGTGTCCGGGGCGATGATCGTCTTCGTCAACAACATCATCATCCCCTACACCGTCTGGATCGGGGCGCAGATCGACACGCTGTTCGTCAACACGTTCGGCCTGCCGGTCAACTCGGGCATCACGCTCTTCGCGCTGGCGCTGATCATCGGCCTGGGATGGGCCGCATGGGCCGCCCACAGACGGGGCCGCGTGCTGCTCAACATCATCCTGCTCTCGACGACCATGATTCTCGTCGGCTACTCTTCCTACGCCTCGGTGACCATCCGCGCCGCGGCGAACCCGCCGATGAACTCCAACAACCCCAACAACCCCCACGCCCTGCTGTCGCTCCTGAACCGCGACCAGTACGGCGACCGCCCGCTGCTGTACGGCGCGCAGTATTCGGCTCCCCCCGAGGGCGTGAAGGAGAAGAAGGTGTGGTATCTGGACGAGGACGGCAAGTACAAGACCGCCACGGTGCTCACGGGCTACACCCACGCTCCGGAGTTCATGCAGCTCTTCCCCCGCATGTGGAACTACTCGAAGGGCGAAAAGGCCTACAAGGAGTGGGCCGCCTACCGCACCAAGACCGAGACGCTGCGCGACGACAAGGGCGAGGTCCTGCGCGACGCACAGGGGCGTCCCATGCGCGGCGAGACGCTCGACTTCGGACGCAAACGGGCCTACACCGACTCCTACGGCGAAACCCGCACGGTCACCGAACCGACGTTCTGGGAAAACGTCCATTTCTTCTTCAACTACCAGCTTTCGTACATGTACTGGCGCTATTTCATGTGGAACTTCGTGGGACGCCAGAGCGACATACAGCCTTCGCGCACGACGATCACCGACGGCAACTGGCTCTCGGGTATCCGCTGGATCGACGAGAAATACGTCGGCCCGCAGGACAACCTGCCGCGCGAAATCGCCGAAAACAAGGGCCGGAACACCTATTATTTCCTCCCCTTCCTGCTGGGACTCATCGGACTCGTCTACCAGTTGAACCGCGACCAGCGCAACTTCTCGATCGTGCTGTGGCTGTTCGTGATGATGGGCATCGCGCTGGTCTTCTACTTCAACACCTCGCCCGGCGAGCCGCGCGAACGCGACTACGTCTATGCGGGATCGTTCTACGCCTTCTCGATCTGGATCGGATTCGGCGTGCTGGCCCTGCGCGACCTGATCGCCCGGCTCTCGAAGCGCGACAACGTGGCGACGGCAGCCGCGGCAACGGTCGTCGCAATGAGCGTCCCGGCCATCCTCGCGGCCCAGAACTGGGACGACCACGACCGTTCGCACCGCACGATGGCCCGCGACATCGGCTGGAACTACCTCCAGTCGACGCTCCCCAACTCGATCATCCTCAACTACGGCGACAACGACACCTTCCCGCTGTGGAACAATCAGGAGGTCTACGGCGTGCGCCCCGACGTGCGGATTATGAACACCTCCTACCTCGGCGGCGAGTGGTACATCGACGAGATGAAGACCAAGGCCAACGACGCCCCCGGCGTCCCCTTCTCGCTGCCCAAGCACAAGTACACCTTCAACAACGACATGATCTACGTCACCAACAGCATCGACCGCCCGGTGGAGATCAAGGAGGTGATCGACTTCGTGCGCAGCGACGACCCCCGCAGCAAGGTCAAACTCGCCGACGGCACGCTGGCCGACTACATCCCCGCCAAGCGCATCGCCCTGCCGGTGAACAAGGAGAACGCCCTGGCGTCGGGCATCGTGGCCGAAAAGGACCGCGACAAGATGGTCGACACGGTGTTCATCAACATCAAGAAGAATTCGCTGGACAAGAACCAGCTGATGATCCTCGACATGCTGGCCAACTTCGACTGGAAACGCCCGATCTACATGACGCAGGTCTACATTCTCCAGGACTTTGGGCTGATGGACTACCTCCAGTTCGACGGCTACGCCTACCGCCTGGTGCCGATCCTCACCCCGACGCAGAACCCCTACGAGATCGGACGCATCGACGCCGACTACGCCGCGCCGCTGCTGCGCGACACGTTCCGCTACGGCAACCTCAAAGACCCGCGGGTCTACGCCGACTACTTCATCCAGTACAACCTTTCGGCCTCGCACGCCCGCGACGCCTTCGCCCGCGTGGCCAAGGAGCTGCTGCGGCAGAACCGCGTCGCAGAGGCCGTCGAGCTGCTCGACCTGGGGCTGGAGCGGATGCCGACCTCGCAGGTGCGCTTCACCGACACCAACACCTACCCCTTCCTGGAGGCCTATTACGCCGCTTCGGCCATGGGCGACAAGGAAGCCGCCGCGAAGGGCGACGCCCTCTTGAGGGAGTATGCCCAGACGCTGATCGAATACATCGAGCACTACCTCCGTTTCGAAGGGGCGCAGGGCGACATGGTCTCGGGCCTTATCGACGAGAAGCTCGACCAGCTGGGCGACATCTACTACCTGGCCAGCTACGCCGACCGCAAGGAGGTGGTGGCCGAACTGAACGACTACTACCGTTCGCTGGGGGTCTCCGAGGAGAACCTGATCGACGTGGGCGACAAACGCCAGCAGCCCGACTCGGCGCTGCTGCCCGCCGCGAAATAACCGGAACCGGAAATGAAATAACGCACGTAACGCTTCTGTTACGTGCGTTATTTTTATGCGGCCGCCCACCCGGAACGGATTTCGGGCAGGCCAAAATCCGGTTCCGCGGTTAAAACCGACATTTTTTGAGCCTGAACACTCCCAATTGCCCTCACCTTTCACTATATTTGCAAAATAAACCGTTTTTCACGAATCCAAACCCTGAACTTATGCCGCTTTTCATTCCGGAAGACTATACGGCCAAGCTCGCTCCCGAAACGATGGAGCAGGCCATCACCTATCTCAAGGAGATTTTTCCCGACATGCTGGCCCGCCGCCTGCGCCTACGCCGCGTCACGGCGCCGTTGTTCGTCCTTTCGGGCACGGGCATCAACGACGACCTGAACGGCGTGGAGCGCGCCGTGTCGTTCCCGATCCGCGATCTGGGCGACCGCCGGGCCGAGGTGGTGCACTCGCTGGCCAAATGGAAACGCATGAAACTGGGGACCTACAAGATCGCCCCGGGATACGGGCTGTACACCGACATGAACGCCATCCGCGCCGACGAGGAGCTGGACAACATCCACTCGCTCTACGTCGACCAGTGGGACTGGGAACGCACGATGCGCCCCGAAGAGCGCAACCTGAACTTCCTGAAAGCGACCGTCGAAACGATCTACGAGGCGATGAAAGCCGTCGAGGAGGAGGTTTACGAACTCTATCCGCACATCACGCCCATACTGCCCGAGCGAATCACGTTCCTGCAGGCCGAGGAGTTGTTGCAGGAGTTCCCCGCGCTGACGCCCAAGGAGCGCGAGCAGGCGGCGGCCCGCAAATACGGCGCGCTGTTCCTCATCGGCATCGGCGGCGAACTTTCCGACGGGCAGCGGCACGACGGACGCGCCCCGGACTACGACGACTGGAGCACCCCGACCGAAGGCGGTTACAAAGGGCTCAACGGCGACATCATCGTGTGGAACCCGGTGCTGGAGAGCGCCTTCGAACTTTCGAGCATGGGCATCCGCGTCGACGCCGAGGCCCTCGAACGCCAGCTTGCGATCTGCGGATGTCCCGAGCGGCGCGAAATGGAGTTCCACCGCCTGCTGCTCGAAGGACGGCTGCCGCTCTCGATCGGCGGCGGCATCGGCCAGTCGCGCCTCTGCATGTTCTACCTGCGCTGCGCCCATATCGGCGAAGTCCAGGTCAGCATCTGGCCCGAGCGGATGATCGCCGAGTGCGCCGCCCACGGCATCCACCTCAAGTGAGGCGGCTCCTCGAAAGCGCCCCGGTCCCTCGCCGAAAGCCGACCGCCCCGCGGAAACGCTCCGGCTGCTCCGGATTAAGAAAAAGCCCCCGCTCTCGGAGCGGGGGCTTTGCTTATTTTCCGGCGGCAGGCTGGTCCGGAGTCTGGCCGTTCTTGTTCTTGTTGTAAAGGAAACGCTTGATCTTATGCGTGGGGGTCTTGATGAAATCCTCCTTCTCCTCAACGACCTCCGAGATCCGCGAAAAACGGTTGACCTTGGCGTTGACGAAATCCATGATCTCCTTCTTCAGCTGTTCGGTCTTGGCCTCCCAGGCCTCCTTCTTGCTCTCCCACTCCTCGCGCCAGTCGTCGATCATCGACTCGATCTCCTCGCGGTTGAAGTGCACCAGGGCGATCAGGCGGCCCTCCTGCTCCGTGACGATCGAATCGGCGATGCAGACGTGCGAGTTGAGCACCGTCTCGATGTCCTCGGGATAGATGTTCTCGCCGCCGGGACCCACGATCATGTTCTTCAGACGGCCCTTGATGTAGAGCCAGCCGTCCTTGTCCAGCTCCCCGAGGTCGCCCGTGCGGAACCATCCGTCGGCCGTGAAAGCCTCCTTCGTAGCCTCGGGATTCTTGAAATAGCCCACCATCGCACTCGGCGTGCGGGCCACGATCTCGCCCTGACGGGTCTCGGGGTTGACGTTCTCCAGCCGCAGTTCGACGCCCGGGGCCTGGGGACCGGTCGATCCCAGCCGCACCATCGAAGGGGCCGCGCCGGCCAGCAGCGGTGCGGTCTCGGTCAGCCCGTAGCCGATGGCATAGGGGACGCGGGCTTCGAGCAGGAATTTCTCGGCCCCGCCGTCGAGTTTCGCACCCCCGATTCCCAGGAAGCGCAGACGGCCGCCGAAGAGTTTCATCAGTTTCCCGCCCGCGACGCGGTGGAGGTAGCGGCGCATGAAGCCGATGCGGTAGAGCGTGCGCCAGAAGGAGTTGGAATTGAACTTGGCGAGCACCTGGTGGCGGTAGATTTTCTCGATGATCAGCGGCACGATCAGCATGACTGTCGGGCGGATCGCACGCAGGGCGGGCATCAGCACCGAGGCCGTGGGCGGACGGTCGAGGTAGACCACCCGCGCGCCCATCGAGAAGGGATAGATCATGCCGATGGAGCACTCGTAGGTGTGCGAGAGGGGCAGCACCGAAAGGAACGTGTCGCCGCCGTCGACCGGGAAGATCGAGGCGGAGATGTCGACCTGCGCGCAGAGCGCCGCATGGGTCAGCATCACGCCCTTGGGCTTCGAAGTGGTTCCCGACGTGTAGATGATCACGGCCAGGTCGTCGGGCCGGGGAACGCCCGTCGAGCCTTCCCCGCGGACGCGCTGCGAGATGACGCCGAGGTTCTTGGTGCGGACCGCCACGTTGAGCCGCTCGATGGTCTGCTTCGAGAGCTTGGTGAAAAGTTTGTCCGACACGAGCAGGGCCTTGGCCTCCGAATGCTCGATGATCATGTCCAGCTCCTCGCCCGAGAAGTCGGGCAGGATCGGCACGGCCACCATGCCCGCCGACGTGACGGCGAAATAGCTGATGCCCCAGTTGGGCATGTTGCTGCTCAGGAGAGCCACCTTGTCCCCGGCGCGAAGCCCCGCTCCGGTGAGGATTTCCTGCACCCTGGCGATACGACGGTCCACCTCGGCATAAGTCACGTCATCGCCCTCGTACATCGAGAAAGCGACCTTCGACGCGAACTTCTCCACGCTGTTGCGGACCAGTTCGTACAGTGTATTGATAGTCATCATGTGTTCTTTTTTAGCTACGTTCGGATAACGCAAAAGTTTGGGGCGAAATTACTAATTTCCGGCTAAAAAACACTATTTTTGACATTAATTATCACGATGATCGACCATCTGTACATCAAACGGCTCGCCGCCGGCGCAGGGTTCGACCTCTGCGGCATCGCCCCGTGCCGCCATCTGGCCGAAAACGAGGCGCTGTTCCGCGCATGGCTGGCCCGCGGCCGCCAATCGTCGCTGGGCTATCTGGAACGCAACGTCGACAAACGCTTCGACGCGCGCCGGCTGGTCGAAGGCGCACGCACGGCCGTGGTCTGCGCCGTGTCGTACAAAAACCGCGTCGGCGAGGGCTATCCGCCCGGGCACCGGACGAAGGTGGCCTCCTACGCCTGCGCGGCGGATTACCACGCCACCCTCCGGACGATGCTCGGCGGGATGCTCGACGCCCTGCGCGCGGCGCACCCCGGTCTGGGAGGCCGCGCCTTCGTCGACACCGCGCCGCTGGCCGAAAAGCAGCTGGCCGTAGAGGCCGGGCTGGGGTGGATCGGCCGGCAGTCGCTGCTCGTCACGCCGCAATACGGGAGCTACGTCGTGCTGGGCGAGCTGATTCTCACCGAAGAGACCGACCGCTACGACGCGCCGTTCGAAGGGTCGCGCTGCGGAACCTGCCGCAGCTGCATCGACAACTGCCCCACGGGAGCCGTCGCCCCGGACAGGACCATCGACACGGGCCGCTGCATCTCGTGCCGCACCATCGAGCGGGAACAGCCCGGTCAAACGGACCTTCACGGCTGGATCTTCGGCTGCGACGCGTGCCAGAGCCTCTGCCCCTGGAACCGCCGCGCCCCGCAGCACCGCAACGCGGCGTTCGATGCCGTGTTCGACCCGCTGGCGATGGACGCCGCGACGTGGCTCGGCATGGATGAAGCGGCGTTCGAAGCCCTCTGCGGCCGCACGCCGCTGACACGCAGCGGACTGACCCGCATCCGAGAAAACGCCCTTCGAAACGCCGCACCCGAAGAGCCGTCGGAACGCTGAACCAGCCCCCCGCTCCGGCACGAAAAAGCGGGTTCCGGAAATCCGGAACCCGCTCTGCGGTTTATTTCATGGGGCCGGAGGCTCACTGTCTGCGGCCCTTCGGAAAACCCGGCAGGCCGCCCTCTTCCTCCTGCGGCCCGCAGGCTATTTGGTTAGTTCGGCCAACGCGGCTTTCGCACTCTCGACAGCCGGTCCCGCCGTCACCTTCCGGAAGGCCTCGATGGCCTGCGGCTTCATCTCCTTGGCGTTGTAGGCGGCGCCCAGCGTCAGGTACATCAGGCTCACATCCTCGGGATCGGTCTGCACCTTGGCGGCAGCCTCGCCCAGCTCGATCACCTTGTTGTAATCCTTCTTGCTGGCATAAGCCTGCAAGCGGACCTTCTGCGCCAGAGCGTTTTCGGCGTTCTTCGCCAGCAGCGCGTCGGCCATCGCGATGATACCGTCGAAATCGTTGGCAGCCTGAAGCGTGGCCACCTTGTTATTGGTGTAGAGGGCGATCATCTCCTTGGCCTTGGCGGCGTCATCGGCATACTTGGGGTGCGTCTTGGCGGCCACCGCCTCGTAGATGTCCATACCCTTCTCGTACTCGCCCATCTCGCAGTAGCTCATGGCGAGGTTCAGCGCCATCGCGGTATTGTCCGGGTCGGCCTTGTAGCCCTTCTCGAACACGCCTGCGGCGGTCGCATAGTCCTTGTTGTTGAAAGCGTCGCCGCCCTGAATCTGATAGATCTTGGCCACCCAGCCGTTGGCCTTGGCCATCTGGCTCATGTCGCCGTAGAGTTCGGCCAGCTCCGCCGATTTGGTGAAATTCTTCAGCGCCTCGTCGTAGTTCTTGGTCCGGATCGCTCCGCCGCCCATCATAAAGTAGCATTTGGGAAGCGTCGTCTTGGCCGTGGCCACCAGCGACGCGGCCTCCTCGCTGTCCAGCCCCTGCTCGATCACCTGTTCGAACTTCGCGGCCGCGCCTGCGAAATCCTTGGCGCCGAAAGCTGCTGCGGCTTCGTTGTAGATTGCAGTAACATCCTGCGCCGAGAGCGACACCGCCGCCAACAGCGCGACAACCGATACAAATAACTTTTTCATTGCTTTTCTATTCGATTTTATAAGTTTTTCAGTTCATGCGCCCCTGTCCGAAACGCGTTGGATGCAAAAGTATAAAAAAAATTCCTTTTTTACCAAATCTATCCGCGCAAACCCGCGAAAAAACCGTTCATCAACTCCTCGCACTCCTCCCGGAGCACCCCCCGCGCCACGGTCGTCCTGGGGTGGAACACCGCCTCAGAGTAACGCCGGAAGCCCTTCTTGGGATCGTCGGCGCCCCACACCACGCGGCTCACCTGCGCCCATCCGATCGCCCCGGCGCACATGATGCACGGCTCGACCGTGACGTAGAGCGTGCACTCCTGCAAATACTTGCCCCCGAGCGTCGCGGCAGCGGCCGTGAGGGCCTGCATCTCGGCGTGGGCCGTGGGGTCGGCCAGGGTTTCGACGAGGTTGTGCCCCCGCCCGATCACCGCACCGCCGGCCACGACGACCGCACCGATGGGCACCTCCTGTTGTTTTAACGCCTTTTGCGCCTCGTTTAGTGCCAGGCGCATGAATTTTTCGTCGGTTTCGTGCTGTTCCATGCCGGATTGTTTTCGGCAAAAGTAACCATTTTTTCCGAAGAACGCACCCCGCGCCCGGCAAACTCCACCCGGAAGCGACGCAGGCGCATCAATTTCGATTCAAAACACTCCTTCTTCCAAAAAGAAAAAATCAAAATCAAAGAAATGCTTGCATTTTATTGCATAATTTCTATATTTGCAAATGGAATAGTCCACAAAACCCTTAAATTCAATTTGCTCCTACAAAACACACACATCCGGCCCAAAAAACGGTCCAAACCATGCACTCTGTATTTCGAAACCACACCAATTACTAACCAGAACCAATTAAAACCATTATGGAAGAAACTCGCCAAAAAGCACCCGGGAACGGGCATTTTCCGGCAGTCCTGCGATTCGTCGCCGCGCTGCTGCTGTCCGGAACCCTATGCCTCGCGTGGGGGGGGGGAAATCTCCTCGCACAGATCCGGAGCATCTATGTAACGATAGATGCAGCCGATGCAAGCATCCGGGAGGTCCTCGAATCCATCGAGGCGCAGAGCGATCTGCGGTTCATCTATGCGGATGAAGTAAAACCGATCCTGACCAAGGTCGTAACGGTCAGGGAGAAAAACGTAAGCGCAAACCGGATTCTCGACCAGATCCTGCCCGACGTCGGCCTTCAGTATTCGGTCGGCGGCACGCAGGTCCGCATCTACCAGGCCGCCAGCGGTTCGCGCGACGTCGCCCAAACGGTCAGCGGCACGGTGATCTCCGGCACCGACAACTCCCCGCTGGCCGGCGTGATGATCTACGTCGAAGGAACGACGGCCGGCACGATCACCAACGGCGACGGCTCGTACACCTTCACCATTCCCGCCAAATCGAAATATGTGACCTTCTCGTACGTCGGTTTCGACACGAAGAAACTCCACGTCGAGGACACCGAGCTGTTCAAACTCGTATCGCTCGCCGAGCAGAGCAACGCGCTCGACGAAGTCGTGGTCATCGGCTACGGCACGCAGAAAAAGGAGTCGATGGTCGCCTCGATCACCTCCGTAAAACCCTCCGACCTGAATATCACCTCCAGTTCGCTGACCACGGCGTTCGCCGGCAACATCGCCGGCATGATCTCGCGCCAGACCTCGGGCGAACCCGGCTACGACAGCGCCTCGTTCTACATCCGCGGCATTTCGACCTTCGGGTCGAGCAACTCGCCGCTGATCATCCTCGACGGCGTGGAGGTGTTGAGCAACATGCTCAACAACATGCCTCCCGAGTCGATCGAGTCGTTCTCGGTGCTCAAGGACGCCCAGGCGACCTCGGTCTACGGTTCGCGCGGCGCCAACGGCGTCATCCTCATCAACACGAAAAACGGCCGCAACTCGGAGAAGATGAACGTCTCGGTCCGTCTGGAAAACACCTTCTCGATGCCCACGATGGTACAGCAGGTGGCCGACGGCGTGACCTACATGCAGCTCTACAACGAGGCCGTCTTCAACACCGCCAAGGAGACCGGAACGCTCCACGCCTACCAGCCGTTCTACTCGGCCGACAAGATCAACGGCACAAAGGCGGGACTCAACAAGTACCTCTATCCGAACAACGACTGGTACGACCTGATGTTCAAGGATTTCTCGGTCAACCAGAACCTCAACCTCAACATCCGCGGCGGCGGCCGTAAGGTCAGCTACTTCCTCAACGCAGCGGTTTCGAACGAAAACGGCATCATCGCCGACATCGAGCAGAACCCCTACGACGTGAAGATGAACCACCAGAAATACATCTTCCAGAGCAACGTCAGCGCCAACATCACCAAGACGACGGTCGTCGGCATCAAGGTCAACGCCCAGCTGGAGTACAACACCCGCCCGATCGAGGACATCGGCAACCTGTTCTACTACTCGATGCGCGCCAATCCGGTGCGTTTCCCGGCCACGCTCCCGGCCGAGGAGGGCGACACGTTCGTGCGCTACGGCAACAACGCCTCGTGGGACACCGGCGCCACCGACCTCAACCCGCTGGCCAAGCTGGCCCGCGGCTACGGCAAGCGCTACTACTCCTACATGACGACGGCCTTTACGCTGGACCAGAACCTGGATTTCTTCACCAAGGGCTTGAGCGCCAACCTCACGGCATCGTTCTACAACTACACCTATTCGGCGACCTACCGCACGGCGACCCCCTACTATTTCAAGGTCGAGGACGGCAGTTCGCTCAATCCCGACGGCACGGCCAACCTCATCACCAACTCGATCGGCGACACGGGCACGACCTACCTGACCAGCACCGACGGCAACGGCGGCCACCGCCGCTACGCGTTGCAGGCCTCGCTGAACTACGCCCGCAAGTTCGGCAAACACGACGTGGGAGCCATGTTCGTCTACCGCATGAACGAGAAGAAGAACAACATCGCCGGCACGAGCGAGGAGAACCTGCTGCCCTACCGCGAACAGGGCATGGCGGGCCGCGTGACCTACGGATTCGACAACCGCTACCTGTTCGAGGCCAGCTTCGGCTACAACGGTTCGGAGAACTTCGCTCCCGGCAAACGCTGGGGCTTCTTCCCCTCGGCGGCCGCCGGCTGGGTGATCTCCAACGAGTCGTTCTGGGACGGCATCCGCAAGACGGTCAGCAACCTGAAAATCCGCGCCTCCTACGGCCTGGCGGGCAACGACGCCTTGAGCGAGCGCTTCCCCTACCGTTCGATCGTGGCCATGGGCGAGGAATCGAAATTCTACTATAACTGGAACACCCAGGGCAAAGGCCCGCAAATCACCACCTACGGCAACCCCAACGCGACGTGGGAGGAGGCCAAGAAACTCGACATCGGTCTCGAACTGGGACTGTTCAACGCGCTGAACATCGAGGCTGCCTACTTCACCGAGGACCGTACGGGCATCTTCATGCGGCGCACCTCGCTACCTTCGTCGACGGGCCTGCTGGGCGTTACGCCCTACGGTAATATCGGCCGCGTGAAATCGCACGGCGTAGACCTTTCGGCCGTCTACAACAAGCAGTTCGGCAAGGACTGGTCGCTGAGCCTGCGCGGCACGTTCACCTTCTCGCGCAACGAAGTGGTCGAGAAAGACGAGGGCGACCTGATGTACGACTACATGTCGGTCGTTGGACATCCGGTCAACGCCATCACCGGCGTGCTGGTCGCCGACGGACTGTTCACCTCGCAGGAGGAGATCGACAACTCGCCCAAACAGCAGTTCGGCAACTACACGGTCGGCGACATCAAGTACCGCGACCTGAACGGCGACGGCATCGTCGACGGCAACGACGTGACGACTGCCGGCAGTCCCACCGTTCCCGAAATCCAGTACGGCATCGGCGCGACGGTGAAATGGCGCAGGCTCGACTTCTCGTTCATGTTCCAGGGCGCGTCCAACGTATCGCTGCGGATGTACAACATGCACCCGTTCTGCGACGCCTCGCACTTCGGCTACGGCATCACGCAGTACATCGCCGACAACCACTGGTCGGAGGAAAACAACCGCGCCGACGCGGCCTATCCGCGCCTGACCTCGCAGTTAAGCTCCAACAACACCCAGAGTTCGACCTTCTACATCCACGACGCCAAGTACCTGCGTCTGAAAACCGTGGAGCTGGGCTACACCATCAAGAAATTCCGCGTCTACCTGTCGGGCAACAACCTCTTCGTCATCTCCCCGTTCGACTACTGGGATCCCGAGAAGGGCGGCGGCCACGGCCTGACCTACCCGTTGCAGCGCACGGCGAAGATCGGCGTTCAATACCAATTCTAATCCAAAAGAAGACACCGTTATGAAAAAAATAGCATTGGCGTTAGCCCTCCTTCTCGCGACCGCATCCTGCGATTTCCTGGATGTCGTCCCCGAGGGCAGCCCCACGCAGGAGGATATTTACAAAACCCAGGCCCAGGCCGAAAAGATGCTCTTCATGATCTACGGCAAGTGCCCCGACCTGTTCCACGCGCAGGCCATGCCCGACCTGAGCGGCGGCGACGACCTGATTTCGAGTTACTACGGATCGGTGCGCTATTTCTCATGGAAGAGCCTCGTGTACGCCACCTCGCAGGAGTCCCCGACGAACACCTACTTCAACATGTGGGGAACGACCTCGGGACTTCCGACGGGCAACTACTCGTACAACATCTACGAAGGCATCCGTTATGCCTACAACTTCCTGAACAACATAGGTTCTGTTCCCGACATCTCGGAGGCCAACCTGCGCTACTGGTCGGGCGAGGCGCACTTCCTGATCGCCCACCTGCACCAGATCCTGCTGGAGTACTACGGTCCGATCGTACTGGCCCGGGAGGAGATCGACCTGAATGCGCCGGCCAGCAGCGTGAACGTGCCGCGCAGCACCTACGACGAGTGCGTCAACTTCATCGAAGAGGAGTTCCGCAAAGCCGCCGAGATGCTGCCCGACTACTGGGGCCCCATCCAGTACGGCCGCGCGATCAGGGCCACGGCGCTGGCCTACCGCGCCCGCCTGCTGCTCTACGCCGCATCGCCGCTGGTGAACGGCAATTCGGAATTCTACGCCGATTTCGTCAACAAGGACGGCACGCACCTGATCAACCAGACCTACGACGCCGAGAAGTGGAAACGCGCGATGGACGCCGCCAAGGAGGCTATCGACTGCGTGGAGGCTTCGAAGGAAACGGGAGCCTACACGATGGACGACCGCCAACTGGGCCTCTCCGTGTCGAAAAGCACCAGCACGACCGACCCGTTCGAACTGGGGCGCGCCAACTACACCTACATCTTCACCGGCGACGGCAACGCGACACAGTTCTTGAACCAGAACGAGTACCTGATGAGCCTGAACAAGTCAGGCTCGATCACCTACACGCAGAAGCAGTTCGGCTGCCACCTGGCCAACAACTACACGAAGGTGTCGGGCGCCTACCGCGGCTATTTGTGCCCGACGTTCGAGGCCGTCCAGATGTATTACACCCGGAACGGACTTCCGTGGGAGGACGACCCCGAGACGAAGGACATCGACCCGCTGGCCTACAACAAGGCGGCCGGGACGGTCGAGATGCACCTCCACAAGGAGCCGCGCTTCTATGCGTCGGTGGGTTATGACCGGGGCACGTACCGCTTCAACGGCGGCAAAATGACCATCAAGGCGCACAAGGGCGAGCCGCAGGGCTTCACCGGCAGCTACGACAACGAATACCAGTCCTACAACGGTTATTTCTGCCAGAAATGGGTCAACGAACAGTCGAAGATGACGCTCAACTCAAGCGGAAACTACTCCGTCAGCACCTACATGAGCTACGTCTTCCCCTACATGCGCATCGCCGAGCTATACTTAAGCTACGCCGAAGCCGACTTCGAGTACGACGGCACGTTGAGCGACTACGGCTACGAGTGCCTGAACAAGATCCGCTCGCGCTGCGGCCTTCCGACGTTCCAGGAGTCGTGGAGCAGGGCCGGCGGCATCCCCTCGGGCCAGAAGCTGCGCGACATCATCCGCCGCGAGCGTTCGATCGAGTTCCTGATGGAGGGACGCCGTTTCCACGACATCCGCCGCTGGAAGATCGCCGAAGAGTGCCTGCGCCCCATCCCGAAGGCCTGGAACATCGAGGGCGACACGCCCGAGAAGTTCTACAAGCTGGTCGACATGAAGGAGAACGACACGCGCATCTTCACCACGCCGAAACACTACTGGCTGGCGATCCCCAACTCGCAGCTCAACATCAACGGCCAGCTGGTTCAGAATCCGGGTTATTAACCATTAGCGAAAAGAAACGACCATGAAAAAGCTATTTTTAGCGCTCGCGCTGTCGGCGGCAGCCTGCCTGGCCGGGTGCTCCGACAACGAAGAGATCGGATACGACATCGGCTCGAAAGTGCTGATCCCGAAAAACGGCCTGCAACAGGTCGCCCTGACGGCCGATGCCGCAGCGGTCGACTACGAGGTGTGGATCTACCGGAGCGGCTACAACGAAGGCGGTTCGACGGCCGCACTCTCGGTCGACGCCGAAGCGCTGGCCGCCTACAACAAGGCCAACGGTACGGCTTACGTGCTGATGCCCGAAGCCTGCTACAACCTCCCGACCGCCGCCGTGCGGCTCGACAACAACGCCCACACCGCGAAGATCGGCATTCGGATCGACGTCTCGGCGATCACGGCGGACAGTCGCTGCGTGCTGCCCGTTTCGGTCGGCAGTCCCGACACGGAGGTGAACGCGGCGGCCGCCACGGTGCTGATCTTCCCGGTCCGCCCCACGACGGAGAAGCCTGAAAACGACCAATGACCCGGCCGGATCAATCAACTGAAAAATTAACCACATAACCTTCCTAATATGAAAAAAGGGTTTTTATCGTTTTTTCTGTTCACGGCTTTCGCCCTGGCGCTCTGCCCGTCGTGCAAAGACGACGAGACGGCCGAATGGAAAAACGTCGCGTTCTCGGTAGCGTCCAACCTCGCCCCCGAAAACGGGACCATCCCCTACGAAGGGAGCACGGTCGTGTTCACCGTAACGACCGACGGCAAATGGACCTATGCGATAGACCAGAGCAAGACCGACTGGTTCACCCACCCCACCGTCGACGGCATGACGCTGGCGATTCTGATTCCGGAAAACACCGTGAGCAGGGAGCGCTCCGGCGTAGTCCGGTTCATCTCGGTCTCGGACCCCACGCTGGTCGAGGAGTTCACTATCACGCAGGAACCCGGACCCGTGCCGCCCGAAGCGCCGAAAGCCGACCTGCTCGACGTTGTCTTCCACGCCGACGGCACGGCCGAGGACGTATCGCCGCTCAAGAACGAGGTGCTCTCCTACCCCGGCACGGCGCTGACCTGCTATTACCACGACGTCTACAAGCGCATCGTGACCAACTACACGCACACCCCGGGGCAGGGTTCCCGCAAGGATTCCTATTACCGGGTGGACTACTACACGAACGAGACGTTCAAGCAGGGTCTGGACGACGGCCACACGCTGGAGGTCGTCCTGCGTTCGAACCGCAACGACGGCACGAAGGAGTACAAGCCCTTCTCGGCGCATGAAGCCGGCGGCACGGGTTTCCTGATCTGCAAGGAGGGCCAGGGAGGCCATCCGGCCTGCATCACGTTCCTGCCCAATGTGAGCACCACGGGCAAAAGCACGTGGCGCTGGGCGCAGAGCGACGTGACGCCCGAACCGGGCCGTTACTACCACGTCGTGGGCGTCTGGGACAAAACCGCCGAGAAAGCCTATATCTACGTGGACGGCCAACTCAAGGGCACGGCCGACGCTCCGGGCGAACTGATCCACGCCAAGGACGGCGCACGGTGGTTCGCGCTGGGCGGCGACTCGGCCGTAGGTTCGATGGGCAACGCATGGAACGGCGAAGTGGTTCTGGCCCGCGTCTTCGACGACGCGCTGACCGGGGACCAGATCGCCCTGCTCTACCAGGATGCGGCGTTCGCCGGCCAGACGCCCGTAGAATTCGCACTCTCGAACCTCGCCTACCTGACCAGGTGCGAGATCGGCGCAGGCTACACCTATACGATCTACGGCAACGGTTTCGCAGCCGGCGACAAGGTAAAGTTCACCTCGGCGGCCAACGTGACCGCAGCGTTCACGGCCGACGCCGCATTCACCGAAGCCTCCGGCGACAATACCCTTCAGTCGCTGGCAGTGACCCTCCCCGCAGGGATTCCCGCCGGAACGAGCCGGTATTTCATGACGCTCGTCCGCAACGGCAGCCAATACCCGATCGGCACGGTCGAATTCACCGTCTGCGACAATCCCTCCGTCTCGATGCCCCGGATCATCGCGCACCGCGGCCAGCATCAGGACGGCGTGGAGAATTCGACCGAGAATTCGATCGCTGCCCTGACCAACGCCCAGAAACTGGGCATCCACGGCGCCGAGTTCGACGTCTGGATCACCGACGACGACGTGCCGGTGATCAACCACAACGCGACGGTGGCAGGCAGCGACCTGCGGATCGAAGAGAGCGCCTATGCACAGATCAGGGACCTCACGCTGGCCAACGGCGAAAAACTGCCGACGCTTGACGCCTATCTGGAGCAGGGCGCCAAGGACGCTTCGATGAAACTGATCTGCGAAATCAAGACCCACAGTTCGGCCGCAAGCAACACGCGGGCCGTCAACGCCGTCGTGGCCGCCGTCAAGGCGAAGTCGATGGAGACGCGGGTCGATTACATCGCCTTCGACTACGAGGTCTGCAAGCAGCTCCGGGCGGCCATGCCCGCGGCCGGCGTACAGTATCTGGGCGGCGACAAGGCTCCTGCCGAAGTCGCGGCGGACAAGCTCTCGGGCATCGACTACCAGTATTCGACCGTGCTTTCGAAAAAACCCGAGTGGGTGACGGAAGCCCACGCCGGCGGAATCGAGGTCAACGCCTGGACGGTCAATTCGACGGCCGACATGATGGCCTGCATCGCGCTGGGTGTCGACTACATCACCACCGACAACCCCGCCACGCTGAAAAAACTGCTGGAGACACCGTTCGTCACGGCCCCGAAATAACCGCGGAGGCTCCGTTTCGGATTTCTGGATTCGCAGGCCGGACAATCGTCCGGCCTGCGTTCTTTGCGGAATCCGCGTTTTTTTATTAGTTTTATACCCGAAATCAACCTTATACGACAACCCTGCAATGAAGAAACTTTTGGTATTGGCATGGGCCGGCGCTGCGTTGCTGTCCGGCGGCATGCTCCGGGCGGAAAACATCCTCCTCTCGACCCGGAATTCCTCGCTGCTGCTGACGGCAGAAAAAGGCAAAACCCCTCTGTTCCAGTATTTCGGAGCGCGCGTCGCCTCGCCCGACGACATCCTCGCCAGCGGAGCGGCGTTCGGCGATGCGGCCTACCCGCAGTTCGGCGCCCAGTGTTACCGCGAAGTAGCCATTCAGGCGACGCACGGCGACGGTTCGATGTCGCTCGAACTGGCTGTCGAGTCGGTGTCGCGCGACCGCAGGGACGGCTCCGAAACCACCGCCATCGCCATGAAGGACAAGCACTACCCGTTTTTCGTGACGCTCTTCTACAAGACCTACGACGACTGCGAGGTGATCGAGACGTGGACCGAGATCAGCCACACGGAGAAGAAACCCGTGACGCTCTACCGGTTCGCATCGGCCTACATGCCCGTCCGCCGGGGCGACACGTGGCTGACGCATTTCCACGGCACATGGGGAGCGGAATGCTACCTCCACGAAGAACCGCTGACCGACGGCATGAAGGTGCTCAAGAACAAGGACGGCGTACGCAACACGCAGCGCGACAACCCCTCGCTGATGATCTCGCTCGACGGACGCCCCCGGGAGTTGACAGGCCGCGTCATCGGCGGCACGCTGGCCTGGGCCGGCAACTACCGCATCGCCCTGGACAACGACAACACCCACACCACGCACCTCTTCGCGGGCATCAACGAGGAGCAGTCGCAATACACGCTGCAACCCCGCGAGGTCTTCACGACCCCGGTATTCGCCTTCACGTTCAGCGACGAGGGCAAGAGCGGCGTGAGCCGCAACATCCACCGATGGGCGCGCCTCCACCGGCTCAACCACGGAACCGAGCTTCGCGACGTGCTGCTCAACTCGTGGGAGGGCGTCTATTTCAAGGTCAACCAGGAAGGCATGGACCGGATGATGGCCGACCTGGCGGACCTGGGCGGCGAACTGTTCGTGATGGACGACGGCTGGTTCGGCGACAAATACCCGCGCAACAACGGCGAGACGAGCCTCGGAGACTGGACGGTCTGCCGCGAGAAACTGCCGCAGGGCATCGAGGGTCTGACCGAGTCGGCCCGCAAACACGGCGTGAAGTTCGGCATCTGGATCGAACCCGAGATGACCAACACCCGGAGCGAACTCTATGAGAAGCATCCCGACTGGGTGATCCAGCAGCCCTACCGCGAAAACCGCAAGGGCCGCGGCGGCACGCAGCAGGTGCTCGATCTGTCGAACCCCGCGGTGCAGGAGTTCGTCTTCAGCGTGGTCGACCGTCTGATGACCGCGCATCCCGACATCGCCTACATCAAGTGGGACGACAACATGACGCTCTACAACTACGGCTCGACCTTCCTGCCGGCCGACCGGCAATCGCACCTCTACATCGAGTACCACCGCGGCATGGACAAGGTGCTGCGGCGCATCCAGGAGAAATATCCCCGTCTGGTGATGCAGTCGTGCGCCAGCGGCGGCGGCCGGGTCAACTATGGCGTCCTGCCCTACTACGATGAATTCTGGACCTCGGACAACACCGACGCCCTGCAACGCATCTACATGCAATGGGGCGTGTCGAACTTCTATCCCGCCGTGGCGATGGCCTCGCACGTGAGCGCCTCGCCCAACCACCAGACGGGCCGCAACGTTCCGCTCAAACTGCGCTTCGACGTGGCCATGTCGGGACGCCTGGGGCTGGAACTGCAACCCTCAAAGATGACCGGCAAAGAGAAGGAGTTCGCACGCAGGGCGATCGCCGACTACAAGGAGATCCGTCCCATCGTGCAGCAGGGCGACCTCTACCGGCTGATCTCGCCCTACGACAAGACAGGCTATGCATCGCTGATGTACGTCGCACCCGAAAAGGACCGCGCCGTCTGGTTCGTCTACAAGCTGGAGCACTTCCTCAACATGCCGTCGCCGGCCTTCCGCATGGCGGGTCTCGACCCCGGCAAACGCTACCGGATCACCGAACTGAACGTCGACGGGAAGCCGGTCCCGCAGGACGGCAAGACCTTCAGCGGTGCGTTCCTGATGGAGAACGGACTCGAATTCGCGGTGGGCAAGGAGTATGCCAGCCGCATCCTCGAACTCAAGGCGGTGGAGTGACCCCGACGGAAACAGACAGCAACGGTCCCCGGATTTCAGGGACCGTTTTTTTTGAAAAAATCCGCCCGGAAACTCCGGACGGACCCTTTGCGGAAGCCGCTTTTCAGAAGCGCCAGCCGACATTGAGCTGGAACACGCCGTTCTTCGTGGAGGTGTCCTTCTCGATGTTGACGAAGCCGAAGTTGTAGTTGGCCGAAACCATCAGGCCCCACCCGAACTGGTAGCCCACGCCCAGTCCCAGCCCGAAATCGGCCGTGCGGACCAGGTCCTTCACACGCTCGCCGCCGCTCTTGGCGCGCACGTTGAAGCCCACCTGCGGACCGGCGAAGACATTCAGCCCGCCCAGCACGTAGTACTTCGCATAAACGGGGATGTTGATGTAGTCGAGGTGGATTTTCTCGGAGCCGATCTTCGTCCCCTGCATCGAGAAGAGGACACCCGGCTCGATGCCGAACTTCTCGGTGAGGAGGATTTCCAGCGAGACGCCGGCATTCAGCCCGGCGATCGTGCTGCCGTCGACGTGCGACAGGCTCGAAAGGTTCAGACCCACCTTGGGAATGATGTGGATGCCCTGCGCATGGGATTCGAATCCCGCGAACGCAAGGGCTGCCAGCAACAGAGTAGCAATTTTTTTCATAATTCAGTGCATGATTGGTTTGACGTGAAACGGGGTATAAAATTCCGTGCCATTTCCGCATATTTCTTCCGCGCAGCGCTTTTTCACTTCCCGCCGGACCGGGAACGCAAATAAAATACCCGTTCCGTTTCCTTTTTCTCGGGACTTTTATTTAACTTTGCAGGTTACAAGAACAAAACGTAAATCGTACAAAATAAATTTCATATGTACAGAACCCATACCTGCGGCTGCCTCCGGGCCTGCAACGTCAACCAAACCGTCACCCTGGCCGGATGGGTGCAGAAAGTGAGGAACCTCGGCGCCATGACCTTCATCGACTTGAGGGACCGCTACGGCATCACCCAGATCGTCGTCGAGGAACACTCCCCCGCCGAGGCGCGCGAAACGGTCTGCCGCGTGGGCCGCGAATGGGTCATCCAGGTCGTCGGCAAAGTCGTCGAGCGGCAGTCGAAAAACCCCAAAATGCCGACGGGCGACATCGAGGTCACGGCCGAGAAGGTGGCCATCCTGCACGAAGCCGAAGTGCCCCCCTTCACCATCGAAGAGGTCTCGGACGGCGGCGACGACCTGCGCATGAAGTACCGCTACCTCGACCTGCGGCGTCCGCCCCTGCAACGCAACATGATTCTGCGCCACAAGATGGCCCAGGAGATCCGCCGCTTCCTCTCCGACGAGGGATTCCTCGAGATCGAAACCCCCTGCCTGGTGGGTTCGACGCCCGAAGGAGCGCGCGACTTCGTCGTGCCGAGCCGCATGTCGCCCAACCAGTTCTACGCCCTGCCCCAATCGCCGCAGACGCTCAAGCAGCTGCTGATGGTCGCCGGCTACGACAAGTATTTCCAGATCGTGCGCTGCTTCCGCGACGAGGACCTGCGCGCCGACCGCCAGCCCGAGTTCACGCAGATCGACTGCGAAATGTCGTTCGTCGAGCAGGAGGACGTGCTCGAAATCTTCGAGCGCTGGGCCAAGCACATGTTC
>ERZ827440.1842-NODE-1842-length-21165-cov-10.925343_pt1 | contig 21165 bp, 16 predicted proteins | sample MGYA00519774_ERZ827440 | MGnify/ENA primary metagenome ERZ827440 (study PRJEB31778, sample SAMEA3449302) | human gut metagenome | biome: human gut; feature: human-associated habitat; material: faeces | place: United Kingdom | collected 2010/2012 ... | reverse complement strand
ACGTCGCGTTCGCCATGCGCGTCATCGGCGCGCCGGAGAAGGAGATCCAGAAGCGGGTACCGTACGTGCTCGAGCTCGTCGGGCTCGAGACCAAGGGCCGGCGTCTGCCCAATGAGCTGTCCGGCGGCGAGCAGCAGCGTGTCGCCATCGCAAGAGCCCTTGTCAATAACCCCAGCGTCATCATTGCCGACGAGCCGACGGGCAACCTTGACCCGGCGCGCTCGCTCGAGATCATGATGCTGCTGGAGCAGATCAATGCCCTCGGCACCACGGTCCTGGTCGTCACGCACGAACGGGAGCTTGTCAACCGCTTCACGAAGCGTGTCGTCGCCATCAGCGAGGGCAGAATCATCAGCGACGGAATGGACGGGTACTATCTCAATGAAGAAGAATAATATCGGTTACTTACTGCGCGAAGGCTTCCGCGGCGTGTTCCTGCACGGCTTCATGTCCTTCGCGGCCATCTGCGTCACGGTGGCGTGCCTCATCATCATGGGCTCGTTCTGCCTCATCCTCTACAATACCAGCGCCATGGTCAAGGAGCTTGAGCAGGAAAACGAGATGCTCGTCTACATCGACGAGAGCTATTCCGAGGCCAAGGCCAAATCCGTCGGCTCACAGATCAACCTCATCACCAACGTTCGCTCTGCAACCTTTGTCTCGCGCAATCAGGCGCTCGACGACTTTGTCGAGACCCTGAACGATCCGGATGCGTTCGCGGGTCTGGATCCCGATACGCTGCGCGACCGATACGTCGTTACCGTCGAGGACAACTCGCTTCTGAAGCAGACCTACGACAAGCTCACGCAGATCGAGGGCGTCGCCGAGGTCGTTGCACACTTCGAGATCGCTGAGGGCTTCCAGACCGTGCAGAACGTGCTGAACATCGCCTCGCTTGTCATCGTGACGGTCCTGTTCGTCGTCTCGCTGTTCATCATCTCCAATACGGTCAAGCTCGCCATGTACTCCCGCAGCGAGGAGATCGCCATCATGAAGATGGTCGGCGCGACGAACGCCTTTATCCGACTGCCTTTTGTCGTGGAAGGCTTTATCATTGGTATCATCGCGGCGGCGGCGGCCTTCTTTCTCGAATGGGGCCTGTATGACTTCGTCCTGACGAAGATCCAGCAGCTCGATACGCTCAAGCTGTTTGTCCTCACGCCCTTTACGGACGTCATCGAGATCGTGGCCATCGCCTACGCGCTCACCGGCTTCCTCGTCGGTGTGTTCGGCAGCTTACTTTCCATCCGCAAGTTCCTGAAGGTGTAAACCGGGAGGTATCCGCACTTATGAAACCCAAAAACAGCGGCTCCGGCCGCCGGATCGTCTGCCTGGTGCTGGTCGCCGTGATGCTCCTGGGCCTCATTTCGAGCGCCCTCATCATCATGGTCAACGCCGCTTCGAGCTCCGAGATCAAAAAAGAGCTCAACGGTCTTCGCAGCCAGCAGGCGGAACTCAAGAAAGAACGCGAAGCCCTGCAGGCAAAGATCAAGGAAAACCAGTCCAAGACCCAGACGCTCGTCGAAAAGAAATCCGATATCGACCAGCAGATCAGCATGACGCAGGCTTCCATCGACAACCTCAACGAGCAGGTCCAGCAGTACAGTCTGCTCATCGCCAACAAGCAGGCCGACCTTGAGGCCTCACAGGCCGAGGAACAGCGCCTCAACACCCAGTACAAGACCCGCATCCGCTCCATGGAGGAGACGGGCAGCATCTCCTACTGGGCCATCCTCTTCGGCGCCAACAGCTTCTCCGACCTGCTCGACAAGATCGACGTCATCCAGGAGATCGCCAAGGCCGACCAGCAGATGCTCAAGAAGATGAAGGCCGTCTCCGAGCAGATTGCGGCCGAGCGTGCCGAGCTCGAGCAGCAGATGGCAGAGCTCGACGCGACGCGCCAGGAGCTCGACCAGCAGGAGCAGGATCTCGAGGCCCAGCGCGCGGAGCAGGATACGCTTCTGACCGAGATGCTGGCGGCGTATGAAGAAATGAACGCCGACTACATGCAGAACATGGCGGACGAGGCCGCGCTCTCCGAGGAGATCGCCAAGTCCGAGTCTGCCTACTATGCGGCCCTGTCCAAGGAAGAGGCCGAACGCATCGCCGCGCTCAACCGCCAGAATAACAACAAAGGCTCCAGCAGCAATTCCTCCGGCGCGACCAATACCGGCGGCTGGCTGTATCCGCTGCCGTATCAGTGCCAGGTCACCGATTCCTACGGCTACCGCATCCACCCGCTGACCAAGAAGTACAGCTGGCATAACGGCGTCGACTTCGGCGCGGCGGCCGGTACGGCCATCCTCGCCGCGAAGTCCGGCACGGTCACGACCGCGGCCTATTCCGGCGCCTGGGGCTACTACGTCGTCATCAACCACGGCGACGGCTATTCCACCCTCTACGCACACCAGCCGTCTTTGTCCGTGTCGGTCGGCGATTACGTCACGCAGGGCCAGACCATCGGCTATGTCGGCTCCACCGGCTACTCCACCGGCCCGCACCTGCACTTCACCATCTACTACAACGGCTCCGACGTCAACCCCTTCAACTACATCGGCTGACCCGATCCCAACCCCTCTCCCACAGCCTGCCCCCAGGCTGTGGGAAAGCTTTTATCTGCTGCAATCGCCCGGCGCATCCGCACCACGCCGAAAATCTCAACCGCAGGATGTTTTACCGCAAATATTCAAACGCAGCTGCCCACAAATCTGGTGTCCCGTATCAGGCGGCGCGTACCAAGACGCCCGTAGGGTGAGTATCGAGTGGAACGACATCCAAAACATTGGTCCCCGCCTGAATGCAGATGCAGCAGGCATCAAACCGTAACCAAGCACTCTTTTCTCCCCCATCTTTTCTCTTGCGAGAGAAAAGACTGGGCCGCCGGAGGCAAAAAAAGAAACATCCCATTCCAGAAAGGCTGGTATCCATCGTGAAAAAATGGCAGAAGATCCTCCTCCTCGTGCTCGCTTTCGCCGTCGCCATCCTCGGCTCGTCTATCGTGACGATGCAGCTGCTCACCCGCGGCCGTACCCCCGCAGAGGACAAGGCCGCGGAGGTCAGCGCCTACCTTGACCGCTTTTTCATCGACGACTATGACGAGGACGCGCTCGCCGATGCGGCGGCCGCCGCCATGGTCGAGGCGACCGGCGACCGCTGGAGCTATTACCTCACCGCCGAGGAAAAAAGCAGCTATGACGAGCAGATGCAGAACGCCTACGTCGGTATCGGCGTCACCATCACCCTGCAGGAGCAGGACGGCGGTATGCGCGTCGAGCAGGTGACCGCCGGCGGCCCGGCCGAGGAGGCCGGCATGCAGGTCGGCGATATCATCACCGAGGTCGAGGGCGAGTCCACGCTCACGCTCGGCATGGCCGGCACCCGCGCAAAGGTCAGAGGGGAGGAGGGGACATCCGTGGCCCTGACCATCCTCCGCGGCGGCGAGCGCCTGACCCTGACGGTCGAACGCCGCAGCATCGAGACCGCTGTGGCCACCTATGAAATGCTGGACGATCAGATCGGCTACGTGAAGATCGCCAACTTCGATACCCGCTGCTTTGACGAGACCTCCGCCGCCATCGACGCGCTGCTCGATGACGGCGCGCAGGCCCTGATCTTCGACGTGCGCGATAACGGCGGCGGCTATAAGGACGAGCTCGTCAAGATCCTCGACCGGCTCCTGCCGGAGGGGATCCTGTTCCAGAGCGAGGACTATAGCGGGAACAAACAGACCGACCGCTCCGACGCGGCCTGCATCGAGCTGCCCATGGCCGTCCTCGTCAACCAGGACAGCTATTCCGCCGCGGAGTTCTTCGCCGCCGCCCTGCAGGAATACGATTGGGCCACCGTCGTCGGCACGAAGACCTGCGGCAAGGGCAATTTCCAGACCGCCTTCACGCTCTCCGACGGCTCCATGCTCAATCTCTCCATCGGCAAGTACTTCACCCCGAATGGACGCAGCCTGACCGATATCGGCGTCACGCCGGACGAGCCCGTGGAGCTTTCCGACGAAGATGCGGCGAAATTGCTCTACGGCCAGCTGGCACACGCGGATGACGCACAATTACAGGCCGCAATCCGCGCCATCCGCCAGAAAATCTCTTGACATCCATATCTTTGACCGATATAATGTCTGCTGAATCCCTGTAACTACCGGGCGTTTCCAGCCCGACCGAATATGGAAGGAACGATCAATCATGGCAAAAGAATTCAAGATCAGTGCGCTCCGCCTCAAAGAGCTGGAGCAGGAACTTTTTTATCTGAAGACGACGCGTGAGAAGGAAGTAGCCGAGCAGATCAAGGAGGCGCGCTCCTTCGGCGACCTCTCCGAAAACAGCGAATACGACGAGGCCAAGAACGAGCAGGCCAAGCTCTACGGCCGCATCGCCGAGGTCGAGAACATCCTCGCCCACGCCGTCATCATCGACGAGACCGAGGACTCCGAAGGCAAGATCAGCCTCGGCTGCACCATCAAGGTCGAGGATATGGAGACCGGTGACGAGGAGCTCTACGCCATCGTCGGCTCGCAGGAGGCCAACCCCATGGAGTGCCGCATCTCCGACGACTCTCCGTTCGGCAAGGCGCTGCTCGGCCATAAGGTCGGCGATATCGTCGATGTCGAAGCGCCCATCGGCGTGCTCAAGTACAAGATCCTGACGGTCGAAAAGTAACGAATCACAGAAACAGATAAGAGGGACGATATGGAACAGGAAAACAGGAATCAGCAGAACGCGGCTCCGCAGGTCAGCCTCGGCGACCAGATCAAGGTCCGCCGCGAAAAGCTCGCGCAGCTGCAGGCCGAGGGGATGGACCCGTTTACCATCACCCGCTTCGTCAGCACCACGACTGCACAGGAGATCAAGGACCATTTTGACGAGATGGAGGGCAAGCCCGTCTCCATCGCGGGCCGTCTCATGTCCAAGCGCGGCATGGGCAAGGTCTCCTTCTGCGATCTGCAGGACAAGACCGGCCGCATCCAGCTCTACGCCCGCAAGGATGAGATGGACGAGGCCGCGTACAACCGCTTCAAGAAATATGACATCGGCGATATCGTCGGCGTCGAGGGCGAGATCTTCCGCACCCAGCGCGGCGAAATGTCCGTGCGCGCGAAGACGATCACGCTCCTGTCCAAATCCCTGCTGCCGCTGCCCGAGAAGTTCCACGGCCTGACCGACAAGGAGACCCGCTATCGTCAGCGTTATGTCGACCTGATCGTGAACCCCGAGGTCAAGCGCAACTTCATCATCCGCTCGCAGTTCATCAAGCATCTGCGGGATTATCTGGACAATATGGGCTATATCGAGGTCGAGACCCCCGTCCTCAACACCATTGCCGGCGGCGCGGCCGCAAGACCCTTCATCACCCACCACAATACGCTCGATATCGACATGTACATGCGCATCGCGACCGAGCTGCCCCTCAAGCGCCTGATCGTCGGCGGCATGGAGCGCGTGTATGAGGTCGGCCGCATCTTCCGCAACGAGGGCATGGACCCCAAGCACAACCCCGAGTTCACTACTGTCGAGCTCTATCAGGCCTACGCCGATTTCCACGATATGATGGACATCGCCGAGGGCGTCTACACCACCTTCGCACAGAAATACCTCGGGACCTATGAGCTGGAATGGATGGGCGAGAAGGTCGACCTGACCCCCGGCTGGCCGCGGCTGACGATGGTGGAAGCCGTCAAGAAGTATGTCGGCGTCGACTTCGATGCGATCACCGACGATGCAGAGGCCGTTGCGGCGGCAAAGGCAGTCGGCGTTGAGCTTGCCGACGCCGCTGAAAAGACGTGGGGCAACGCCCTCTACGCCTGCTTCGACCAGAAGGTCGAGGAGCATCTGGTGCAGCCGACGTTCATCACCATGTACCCGGTCGAGGTCAGCCCGCTGACCAAGCGCAGCCCCAAGGACCCGCGCCTGACCGAGCGCTTTGAGTTCTTCATCTGCCGCGCGGAGATGGGCAACGCCTATTCCGAGCTGAACGACCCCATCGACCAGCGCGAACGCTTCATGAAGCAGGTCGAGCAGCGCGAACGCGGCGACGACGAGACCGAAATGCTCGATGAGGATTTCCTCACTGCCCTCGAATACGGTATGCCCCCCACGGGCGGCATGGGCATGGGCATCGACCGCGCGGTCATGCTCTTCACCGGCGCAGACACCATCCGCGACGTCATCCTGTTCCCGACGATGAAGCCACTCGACGCTCCCAAGACAAAAAAGCCAGAGGAAGTTGGTATCATCGGCGGCGCGACGAGCACAGTCGAGATCGAGGTCAAGGACGAGCCGATTGATTTTTCTAACGTCGAGATCGAGCCGCTGTTTAAGGACTTTGTGGACTTCGATACGTTTAGTAAATCCGACTTCCGCGCCGTCAAGGTCAAAGCCTGCGAAGCGGTCAAGAAGTCCAAAAAACTCCTGAAATTCGTGCTGGATGACGGAACCGGCACCGACAGAGTCATTCTTTCCGGCATTCACGAATATTACGAACCGGAAGAATTGGTTGGAAAAACGTGCGTTGCCATCGTGAATCTGCCGCCCAGGCCCATGATGGGCATCGACTCCTGCGGCATGCTGATCAGCGCCGTCCACCACGAGGAAGGCGTGGAAAAGCTCCACCTTCTGATGCTGGACAACCACATCCCCGCAGGCGCAAAAATGTATTGAGAAACCTAAGCACCCCGGCACAGCAGTGCCGGGGTGCTTGTTCTTTCAGGGAGCCAAAAGCATACGAACGAGCGCCGGGCAGCGATCGCTGCCCGGCGCTGATCTGTTATTTTTCCAGCATCGCGTCCATCAGTGCCAGCAAAGAGCTCTGCTGGCCGGGGGTCAGGCGGCTCCATTTGTCCAGCAGCGTCCGCTGCGCGGGCGTCAGCGCGAGCCGGTCCTCGGCGTCGGCAAAAAACTGCGAGAGCGTCAGCCCAAAGGCCTCGCAGATCTTTTCCAGCGAGGAAAACGATGGCGTCATGCCCTTCTTGTACCAGGAGGAAATGGTCGACTGCGGCAGGCCGGAGCGCTCCGCGAGCTGATATTCTGTCCAGCCTCTGGCCTCGCGGTTTTTCCGGATCAGGCCGAGAATGTCTGTCACGCGATCACCACCTACGATTTTTCGTTTATTATACTTTGAAAAATCGTTGCATTTTAATCATTATTGTCGTAGTATATACTACGACAATATTCGATTTTCTGGAGGCCGCTGAACCATGAACGAAGACCGCACCTACGAAGCCTGGCTGGACGAGACGAACCGGGTCGTATCCTTTCACGCGATCCCCGCCGCCCGCTATTTCCGCGCCGCCGGAGAAGAATTCTGGTCCCTGATCCTGACCCTCGTCCTCTCCGGCTACCGGATCCAGTGAAGCGATTTTAGAAATAATTAAGAAATTTTGCCGGAAATTTATGATATAGTGGAAGTACAAAACACGCTGGAAAAGGAGAGACCATGATGAAAAAGACGATGTTATACCTCCTGCTGCTCTTGTCCGTCCTTCTGCTCGCCGCCTGTCAGAAGCAGCCCCAGCCGGAGATCAAACTGCCGGAGCCGCAGGCAGCGGCCAGCCCGGCACAGCCGGAGCCGGAGACTGCAGAGCAGACCCTGACCCTCGGCCTCATCGACTTTGATGCGGACAAGGAGCTGCTGCGCGGCCTGATCCAGAGCTATAACGCCTCCGGCGCGCCCGTCCGCATTGAGATCGTCAACTACGCCGACGGCGCCGAAAGCTACGCGGACGCCGTCACGCGCCGCACGACCGAGCTCATGGCCGGGAACGTCCCCGACCTGCTCGACTGCAGCGACCTGAGCGGCGCGCAGTACGCCGGGTACGCAAAGAACGGCATCCTGCTGCCGCTGGACGGGATGCCGGAGGAAGGGGTGCTGTCTGGCGTGCAGCAGCCCTGCGAGGTGGATGGGAAGCGCTATTCCATCGTCGGCGCGTTCACGCTCGACCCGCTGTTCGGCCCTGCGTTCAGGCTCGGCGCGTCGCTGCAGACCTCGGTCGAGGATGTGCTGCGCGGCGCGGTCCCGGATGTCCGCTTCGTCTGGGGCGGCAGGGATCTGCTCGGCGTCTATTGCCGCCACGCCGCGGAGCGCTTTCTGGACTACGATACCGGCACAGCCTCGTTTGAAAGCGAAGCATTTCTGGACCTTCTGACCGCCTGCGCCCGCATCCAGCCGTCGGAGCTGGGCCCGGACAGCATCATGCAGCAGCCCATGCGTTCCGTCTCCGTGTACCGTCAGATGCAGAACAGCTGGTACGAGCAGACCGGCGACGCGTTCCGCGTGCTTTCCCTCAGCGCGGACGGCGGCGTGACCTACCAGCCCGTGCTGCAGCTCGGCGTCTGCGCAGCCTCTTCTGCGCAGGAGGCCGCGGCGCAGGCCCTGCGGGCCATGCTCGCAGAGAGCTTCCAAAAGACCATCGCGGACGCCTTCCCGGTCAGCACGGCCGTCCTGCAGGCACAGCTGCAGCAGGAGATCGACGCGCAGAAGACCTATCAGCAGACTGCCATCCGCGAAGAAGGCCGCGTCGACGTCGGCGAGGCCGGGACGCAGACCTTCCTGTTTGACGAAGCCGTCGCGGCGGACCTCATGCACGTACTGGAGCATGTGGACTGCCGCGCCTGCAGCAATCAGGAGATCCTGACCATCATCCTCGACGAGGCGGACGCCTTCTTTCAGGGCCGAAAGACCGCGCAGGAGGCCGCCCGCATCATGGACAGCCGTGCCGCCCTTTTTATCGCCGAAGCCAGCTGAGCAGCGGGTGGGATGGTCACTCAATATTTTCTGTTGACAAACGTTAACACCTGTGCTATCCTCGAAATATAACATATGTTAACACACGGGAAGGAGCGGAACGCATGGAACATCTCAGACTGTCCGACGGGGAATGGAAGCTGATGAAAACACTCTGGCAGCGCCAGCCCCGCACGCTTGCGGAGCTGGTCGCAGCGCTGGACACCGAGACCGGCTGGAGCCGGGCGACGATCTTCATGATGCTAAAGCGGCTCATCGCCAAAGGCGCGGTCACGATTGACGACAGCGGGAAATTTCAGCAATACAGCGCCGCGATCACGTATTCAGATGTTGAACCCGAGGAAACGGAAGCATTTTTGTCGAAGGTTTACGGAGGAAGCGTGGGCATGATGGTGTCGAACCTGGTCGACCGCGGCACACTGTCCGAGCAGGACATTCAGGAATTGAAAGCCATTCTGGACGCAGCAGAAAAGGAGCGCGCGCAATGAAAAAATGGATTCTCCTTTTGACGCTCTGTATCAGCCTCCTTTTATCGGGCTGCCAGAAAACGCCGGAGGCCCAGCCTGGAACGCAGCCGGCGGAAGCGCCGTGGGCAGACGAACAAGCGGACGCGCCGCTTTCCTATGAAGACTATTTCGCGGAGCTCCGCCCCTATGACCCGGCAGAGAACGACGTGCCGGACTGGATGAAGGACGGAAACTATGAAATTTTATCAGAGGACGGCGTCCTCTCCCTGTACCAGGCGGAAGACGGGACTCTGACCCGCTTGTTTGCTTACCCGGTGGAAGCGCCGCTCGGCTGGTCGGCCGGCCCGGCCTGCCTCTATGCGTTCGACGAGCAGACCATTTACCGGCTCGATTATGGCGGGGAAGCGGCAGAGCCGATTTACCGCGCGACGGATGGGGCGATTTTGCAGATGGCGGCTGCCGGGGGCGCGCTCTTCTTTGCCGAACAGGGAGAGCTCAGCATCCGCCTCTGCCGATTGTACGCGCCCGAAGGGAAGCTGGACGTCTTCTATGACGAGGTCCGCCCGGATGCAGAGGACCTTCTGCTGTTCCCCGTTTCCAATCACGAGCTGTGCTGGACCATGGACGATCCGGACTTTCTGGAGCTTGCGGCAGAGCAGGAGCAGACCTACATCGAGACGCGGAACATCGATCCTGCGGACAAGAGCACCTACTGGGGCATGCTGGAGCTGGATTTTGGTGTCAACTCCGGCATCCGGTACTACTATAACGACCTGGAGCCGCTGCTCTGCTCGCAGGGCTTCCGTAAAATTTACGGCGAAGAGAGCGTCGCCGACTGGTGGAAAACGGAAGATACTTTCCTGCGCGACGCGGAGCTGCGCGCGAAGTTTGTATCCGTGGAGCGGGGACCCGCAGTGCAGGCGCCGGACCGCAGGGTCGTGAGCTTTTTGCGCGGCGCGGAAACGGCGCTTGCGCAGGAACGGGGCCTGACGTTCAACACGCCGGAAGATCTTCCTCCGGAGCAGCTGTTTCAGTTGTTTCTGGCATGGACGAATGAAGCTACGCTGAAGGAATATCAGGACCCGGATGACGGAAACTTCTATTTCACAACCCCGGTCATCCGCCGGACGCTCGACTGCTATTTCAGCGGCTATTGCTTTGATATCACAGCCTGCAGGGCGTACGACAGGCAAACCGGCATGGTCGTCGTCCCGTCTGTTTCCGGGTCTGACGACGGCCGGACGGCGCGGCTCGTCGGAAAAGCGCAGGACGGAGATCTTGTGACTTACCTTATCGACTTTTACGCGGATGCGGCTGCCAAGGCAGAGCATCGTGCGTACGCGAGGAAGGAATACACGCTGCAATGCTATGACGGCGGTTTCTATCTCCTGCGCGCCTGCTCCATGATGTGCCCTGACGGGGAACATACGCTCGGCGGCATTTCCGTCTGGGACAGGTGGGACCTTCTTCCGCAGGCGGTGACCGAAGGCTTTGCGGAGCTTGGTGTGGTCGGCGTTTCGCGGGAGGACTATGATGTGGTCAAATACGGCCGTGACGGACTATATGTCCACGTGTTGCGCCTGCAGGCGGGCAAGGAGGACAGGGAGGGGCTGGACGGCTATGTCAGCTGCGTCTATACGACGAGCCCCGACTACCCCTCGCCGCGCGGTCTGCGCGTCGGCGACCCGGAGGCCAACGCAGCAGAAACAATGAACGCGCTCTGGGGCAGCTTTGAATACGAGCTGCAGGACGGCGCGATCTGCCGCATGGGGTTCTTCTCCTATTATGACGCGGGAGGCCCCGGCGAAGCGTTTACGGTACGCCCGGCAGACAGCCGGCCGGGGAATTGAGGGAAAGGAGCTGCCATGATACGAGAAACATTGACGCTCTCCGCGCTGATCGCAGCCGTCCTGCTGGTGCGGGCGGTGTTCAAAAACCGCGTGCCGAAGCGGATGATCTATGCGCTCTGGCTCGTGGTGCTTTTGAAGCTCTGCCTGCCGGGGACGCTGTTCTCCCTGCCGGTCCTTCCGGCAGAGCAGACCGCCGCGCCGGTGCAGCGCGCGGAGTTCCCGGCGCAGACCGCGCCGGTCACCCAACCGCCCGCACAGGCGGTACAGCCGCAAACACCCGCGCAGCCAGTCACGCAGGAACCGGCAAACCCGGCGGCGAAGCCGCTGACGGCCACGCAGATCTTCCGGATCATCTGGTTCAGCGGCAGCGCGCTGCTCGGCCTCTGGATGCTTGGCTCGTGGCTGGTCTTTACGATCCGGCTGCGCAAAAGCCGGAAATTCCTCGGAAGACACGGAAAAACCAGTATTTACGTCTCAAGCCGCATCCCGTCGCCCTGCCTTGCAGGCCTCATCCCGGCCGTCTATCTGACGCGGAACGTGCTGCAGAACGACACGGCAGCACTGATCCTGCGCCACGAGCTGACGCACCTGCGGCATCTCGACCCGCTGTGGTCGTTCTGCCGGACGGCCGCTGTGGTCGTCTACTGGTGGAATCCGCTGGTCTGGCTCGCCGCGATCCTCTCCAAGCGCGATGCCGAGCTGGCGTGCGACGAGGCCGTCGCCGCGGGGCTCCTCGACAGCGAGCGCATTGCCTACGCAAGGGCGATCCTGGCCCAGGCCCCGCGCAGGGGCGCAGCCTTGAGCCTTGCCGGGCCGCCGGTCAAAGAGCGCATTTTGTTCCTCACGAAAAAGCAGCGCACGAGCGTCCTGTGCGTCGTTCTGGCCCTGATCCTCGTCGTGTCCGCGACCGGCTGCTCCTTTGCCGAGCTGACGCGGCAGAAATCTGGGGAGATCACTCTGCCCGAAGCGGCAGGGGAGACTGGCCCGTCCGCGGATCCCACCGCCCGGCAGGAAGGACCGGTGCAGGACCAGCCGCAGCTGCTTCACAACGACGGGACCTATGACCCATCCCAGCCCCTGCAAGCCTGGGAGCTGGCCCGCGCCGACGGCGTGCAGACCGGCATGACGCAGGCGCAGGTCGAAGCGATCACGGGGCCGCTCACCGAGAACCAATACGGCGTCCTGGTGGACGATCAGAACATCTCCTATCGCTTCTGGGCCCGCAGCGGCGGCGAACCGAAGCTGATGGAAATGACCTGGAGCGGAAAAGTGATAAACGATGAGCTTGTCTATACCACCTCACAGGACGCGCCGGCCTTCCGCGGCATCTGCCTCGGCGATCCGATCGGCGACGTGCTGGCGAAGCTCCCGTGTACGGACCGGGAACTCAAATACCAGCAGACGCAGTATGTGTACGGGCAGGCGGGCGATGCAGATTACGCGGTCCTGCACCTGATCGGGGACAGCTATTATTCTCTGTCGTTTGGCATCGCCGGTCAGTGGCGCGCGTCCGTCGACTTCTCCCGTGTCCAGCAGCGCGTGTTCCATATCGTCATTTATGCCGAAACATACTGGCAGGAAGCAGAGCAGGCGGGCGAAGAGACGGCTGCCCGGGCGCAGACCATGACGCTGTCGGTTCCGTCCGGCGAAAAATATACGTTGTCGGAGGAAGACACGGCGGCCCTGCAGGAGATCTTCTCCGACGATTCCATGACGATGCTCGAGAACGACCCGGAATCGGTATGCGTGTACCAGTTCGACATCCGGAATCACAGCTATCTGCTGGATGAAACGCTGGATACAGTAGAGATGATCGTATGGATGGATACCGAGCATTATGACTATTACCAGAAGCGCCTGACCGACGCCGACGCGGAAACCCTGCAGACGGTCATTGACCGGTACACACAGGGCGCGGAGGGCAGCAAGCGCCAGACCGCGATCCTCCGGGAGGTGCGCGCGGATTCCGTTACGGTCGAGCATATCACGCTGCTCAATTCCGCCCTCGAGGAAGACCTGCGCACGCTCAAAGGCCTGAACATCCCACCCGAAGCGTACCAATACGGCTACTATCGGGAGGACTCCGGCGAGATCTACACCTACAAGGTCGACCCGGATACCCCCGTTACCATCTATGACATTTCTCAGGTCTACGGAGCGGGTGACGACCGGCTGTACACCTTCGAAACATGGCAGGATTTCGTCGCCGCGGTCCAGGCCAACGAAGGCCTGTGCGTCCCGCCCTATACCCTGACCCTGCAGGACGGCGTTGTCGTCAAAATCGAAGAGAAATTCTACAATTAGCATCCAGAAAGGAGACTACCATGAAGAAGACAGCCCGGCTCCTGCTGCTGTGCATCTGCCTGCTTCTGGCTGGCTGCACCGCGCAGACCGCACCGCAGCCCATCCAGCCGGAACCGGATACTCAGCCGGAGCAGGCTGTGCAGCCAGCACGGACATGGCAGGACATACAGGCGCAGCTTCCGGACGTCTCCGCCATGTCCGGCTTTCCGGCTGCGGAGCAAGCCTGGCACCCGGAGCCGATCGTCGTGCATGGCGAAGAAGCGGAATACTGGATCGACCAGTCCGAAAGCTGGGAGACCGCAAGGATCTGTATGCGAAAAGATGGCCAGACGGCGAGCATTTACGCCGCGCAGGACGGGAGCCTGTCCCAGCTTGCATTGTTCGATGGGATGCTGTATTTTGCACAGATCGGCGGCATTTATCGGATGCCGATGGAAGGCGGCGCGGCGGAACTCTGGATCCCCGGCGGCGGACGGTTTGCGCTGACCGGCGGCGTGATCTATACGTGGCTTTCGGAGCAGGGCTTCTGCGCCATTGCCGCGCAGGACCCGGAACAGGCCGTGCCGGTGTGGAAGCAGGAACAGGCGCTTACGATCAAGCAAACTGTCCCGGTGACGGGCGGTATCGTCTTCTGGCTGGCGGAAAACGAGCCGGATCCGGATGCTGGCCAGCTTTGGGTCGTGCTGCTGCGAAACAGCGGGCAGTGGGAGCTTCTGCGCGAGGAAACGGGACCGATGCCGCGGAGCATCTTTTCGGATGACACCAACGTCTGGTTCATGCGCGAGACGAGTGAAGGTCAGTTTCTCTATCAGATCGATTGTAAAGATGGAGCATATGCCTGCCTCGGCAAGCTGCCGGAAGCACCGGATGGATGTTACAGCCCCGGCACGCCTGTATTGGGCTTTCAGCGTCTGCTGATGCGCTATCAAGGGATAGAGTCAACCATGGAGTTTTATGCGCTGGATGACAAACTGACGCTGGGTGAGCATTTGCTGTCGTACGGCGCAGACGATTCATATGCCATTTATTTTCTGCACCTGTTCGAGATACAGGAAACGCCGCAGAGCTTTTATTTTTGCGGCAAGTCGGAAGAAAACGGGCTGTATCTCGTTTCTGAAATAAGAAAAAGCGGGGACGGGCTTTTGCGGGAGGAAGCCCTGCAGCCGCCGGTATGAACGCGCCTGCGGGCATAACGATCAAGCCGAACCGAAAGGAGAAACCCATGAAAAAGACGATTATATTCCTGCTGCTGTGCATATGCCTGCTTCTGGCTGGCTGCACCGCGCAGACCGCACCGCAGCCCATCCAGCCGGAACCCGCCCCACCCGCAGCCGAAACCGCGGATACAGTTGCAAGTCAGGAAGAGCAGACGCAGGAGCGGCCGGCGCTCCCGGTCCCGTCCGCGTCCATGTTTTCCCTGACCGGGCGCGAGGCCGTCCTGTATGACGCGGCGGTCTCCCAAAAATATCCGCGTAGCGACAACGACATCGTTCTGCCGAGTCTTCGCGTGCGCGGTTCGTTTGAAGAAGACGGCAAAACCGTGGTCATCTGCGATCTGCATTATGATTTTTACTATGACTACACTGGTCCTGGGTGGGAGTGGAATGGAGGCGGCGCGACCACATATCTGCGGGCAGAACTTGAAACGCGAAGTGGCGCGGAGATTTGCACTGGCTTTGCGGAGTACCCGAGCGGAAGTCTAAGCGACTGGATCCGCGACTACTGCGCCCCACTGGCTATGCAGGACGCGGACGGGGCGTGGGTGTTACCGGAAACGGCAGAAAACTGGTTCCCTTCGGACAGCAGTATGCTGGGCGAGTATCTGGCCGCAGCAGAAGCCATGCAGGAACCGGCGGCAGTGATGCCGCAGGCAGACTTTGAGGCGCACATGCTGGCGCTTTCGGACGGGAAGACGGCGGAGGAATTGACCATCGACACCTTCCCGGACGTTCTGGCGGAAGACGCGGCGCTGGAAAGCTTCCTGCGCGATACGCCGGAGGACGCGGCGCTCTGCTGCGCGACGTATCTGGTCGAAAACATGTGGTACGGCGATGGCGAAAATGAGCCCTATACGACGGATCTCGCGCTGACCGCGCTGGGGCGGCTCTACGTTCTTTCGATGCAGTATCTCATGGAGACGTATAACGACTCGACGTCGCTGCTGTCTGCCTTGCTGCTTCATACGTTCTCCCCGGAGGAATGGCTGTACCAGTTCTGGGGCGTAGTGGGAGGAATCGCGTTCGCAAAGGAAGGTTTTACGCTGGACAGTGTCTATTACGATGAGCACCCCATTGAAAAGCAGTGCATGACCGCCCTGCTGCGCAGCCCGAAGCGGCTTTATGTCGCGACACTTTTTGATTATGTAAACCCTGTAGACAACGAGCGGTGTGACGCCGACCATTCTGCGCTTTATGATTTCCTGGCAGAGGGCAAGGCAGACGACCGCCTTCATATCGAGCCCGCCGGAGCGACGCGCGAAGACCTCCTTGCCGCCTGCACGGAAACGGCGCATTGGGAGGTGGAAGGCGGAACCGATACCACCATCCTCCACATCACGCCCGAACACGGTCAGAAGCTGCGTCTTGTGTACCGCTTCGGCGAAAATTAAGAATTTTTTAGGAATTTATTCCACGCTGGTGTGCTATGATGACGGCGAGAACATCAGCTTCCTGACGAAAAGGAGAAACAAATGAAAAAACTGTCTGCTGCGCTGCTGGCGCTTTTGCTGATATTGACCGGCTGCCAGAAACAGCAAAGGCAGGCGGATATCCGTCTGCCGGAACCGGAAACACCTGCCGCAGAAGAAACGATAGCCGAACCGGTGGAAGAACCGGAACAGGAGAGCGTTGCTCCGGACCTCGGAAACTTCGAAGAGCTTCTGGAAGTTCTTCAAACGCTGCAAACACGGAAGGACTGGAAAAACAGCCTGGAATACGAGATAATCACGGCGCAAAAAGAGAAAGTACGCAGCCAGCTGATTGGCAGCTTTTACTGCGGGCTTGACAGCCTCAGTCTTCAGAATACCGCGTGGGGCGATCATGATCTGTCCGGTATGGCGTTTGAGGTGTTCCGGAGTCTGCTTGGGCCGGAAGATCTGGAGCTGGAAGCCGAGACGCCGCTTGAATGGTTCCGGACCTGGTTTATCTGGGCATTCGGACACATTCATGAAGCGGACGCAGCAGGACTGCAGGCGCAGTATCCGGCTTCCTTTGCCGCAATCGATACGGTTATGGATCATCACGGGACATGGGAAGATGCGGTAGACAACGGTCTGTGCTCTCTGGACAAGGGCAGCCATTACGACTTCGATCTCATTGCTGCACGAGATCAGATCGTTTCCTACATCCGTGAAAACGAAGAAATCTGGCCGTTTTCGTATACGCTGATCCTGCGGTTAAACAATGCGCCATATGGCACGGAGGAACCGACGCCCGGAGATCCGAATGTGTACGTCGACTTTATCTGGTGGGCTGCATATACCGCCTCCGGTGAGCGCACAGAGGTCCTTGTGCAGGAGCTGACGCTCAACCCAGAGACAGGAGAATCGTCCGTATGGACCATCACGCGCGAGGATTTGGGAGAAGATCTGTCGTTCCTCCCGGATTGGGTCGTGGATACGCTTTTTGATGGGACGTATCTGTCTTCGGCTAAGAACGCGCCGCCGGAGATTGTACAGCCCGAAACCGAACAGCCAGAAAACGTACAGCCGGGGTCGGAGCCTGCACAGTCTGCCGCTGCGGCTGCGACTATGCCGCAGACCGAACAGGATGCGGCGCGGTTCGCGCAGGCAGAGGGCAAGCTGCGCGCAGCCCTGCAGCAGAGCACCGGGGAGGGAACAGAGGACCTCGCCGCACTTTTCTGGGCCTATGACGGCCAGAACGGCAGCCTCTTTGAAGAGTTACCGGCGTTCAGCGCCGAAGCGATCGCCACGCAGCCGATGGACGACGAGACCTGGGACGCGCTGTCGCTGTTTGCCTACGAGCGCTATGCGCGCGAAAACGGCTGGCCGCTGATGATCGGGGCAGAGGCGCTCCGCGATACCTTTGCAAGCTATTTCCCACTGGACAGCAGCACGTGGCAGGACCGCAGCTCGCACTATCTGACGTATCAGGACGGGATCTACACCCGCACGGTCTATGACGACGGGCACCATAGCCGGTACTGCTATCTGCGCGGCGTCCAATGCAAGCAGGACGGGGCGATCGAGCTGCGGTTCGACTCGCTGGAGCTTCCGGCCGATATGGAATATGAGACCGCGGACGCGAGCATCCGCGCGGTCTTTGACTACGCCGGCGTGACAGAGCTGCAGCCGCCGGCGTTCCGGGAGGCCGTCTGGCAGGCGTTCTCTGCCGGCGTCCTTCCGCTGGAAGGGAACAACACCGGGCGCATTGTGACCCTCTGCCTGACCGGCGACGCCGCGCAGCCGTTCCTGTTTATGGAATGTAACTGAGGACGGAACATACGCGGTTGATTTTTGCGGCCGGATGGGGTATAGTAGGGGAAAAGCTTTTTAGAAAGGAACCAGACCCATGTGTACTGCAGCAGCTTTTCAGACAAAGGACTTTTATTTCGGCCGGACGCTGGACTACGAATGCTCCTACGGCGAGTGCGTGACCGTCACGCCGCGCCGCTATCCCTTCTCGTTCCGCCACATGGAGCGGCTGGACGCGCATTACGCCATGATCGGTATGGCGCACGTCGCGGATGGGTATCCGCTGTACTATGACGCCGTCAACGAAGCCGGACTCGGTATGGCCGGGCTGAACTTCGTCGGCAATGCGCAGTATGCCGAGGTACAGGAGGGAAAGGAAAACGTGGCGCAGTTTGAGCTGATCCCATGGATCCTCGGCCGCTGCGCCACGGTCCGTGAGGCGCGGGCGCGGCTGGACGCGCTCAATCTGGTCGGCACACCCTTCAGCGAGCGCTATCCCGCCGCGCAGCTGCACTGGCTGCTAGCAGACAAGGACGAGGCCGTCGTCATTGAGTCGATGGCCGACGGCCTGCACGTCTATGACGACCCGGCGGGCGTCCTGACAAATAACCCGCCGTTCCCGCAGCAGCTGTTCAACCTGAATAACTACATGGCGCTCTCTCCGCGGCAGCCGGAAAACCGGTTCTCCGGGGCGCTGGGACTGCACTGCTACAGCCGCGGCATGGGCGCGCTGGGCCTGCCCGGCGATCTGTCGTCCATGTCCCGCTTCGTGCGCGTGGCCTATACGAAGCTGAACGCCGTCTGCAGGGACACGGAGGCGGAGAACGTCAGCCAGTTTTTCCACATCCTCGGCGCGGTAGAGCAGCAGCGCGGCTGCTGCGAGGTCGAGCCCGGCGCATATGAATACACGATCTATACCTCCTGCTGCAACGCGGCCCGCGGCGTTTACTATTACACGACCTATGACAACCACCAGATCACCGCAGTCGACCTGCACCGCGCGGAACTGGACGGAGAAGCCCTCAGCAGCTGGCCGCTCGTGACCGGCGAGCAGATCCTTCACCAGAACTGAAACGGAAAAAATGTCTTGACTTGCCGCGCGGCCGGTGGTATAACGGCTCCATCAAACAGCCGGACCGGCCGGCAGAAAGTGTGCCAGCATACGCAGCTGATCGTCAGAGAATACAGACCGGAGGACCTTCCCGCGCTCGTGCGCATCTGGAACGAGGTCGTGGAAGACGGCATGGCCTTCCCGCAGGAGGAGCTTCTGACCGCCGAGACCGGCGCGGCCTTCTTCGCCGCGCAGACCTATACCGCCGCCGCGGTGGATGAAGATACCGGGACGGTCTATGGCCTTTATATCCTGCATCCCAACAATGTCGGCCGCTGCGGCCACATCTGCAACGCCAGCTACGCCGTCGAGCGGGCCGCGCGCGGGCTGCATATCGGCGAAAAGCTGGTGTCTGACTGCCTTGCGCAGGGCCGGGCGCACGGCTTCCGGGTGCTGCAGTTCAACGCCGTCGTCGCGTCCAACACGCACGCGCGGCACCTGTATGAGCGCCTTGGATTTGTCCAGCTCGGCGTTATCCCCGGCGGATTCCGTATGAAGGACGGCCATTACGAGGATATCTGCCCCTACTATCATACTCTGTAAAAAACAGCCTGCGCCGCAGATATTGCGGCGCAGGCTGCTGTTTAATTTGTTTTGCCCGATGAATCAATGAACCACAGAAAATCCGGCAGCGTGATGCGGCGGGAAACGAAGCTGCGCGGCACCTGATACGGGTCCATGCCGGTCTGATACGTCCAGCCGTCCATGCGCAGAGCAAACGTGTAGTAGTCTTTTGCCACATCCATCGTCAGGTAGCTGTATTTTCCCTCCGGGTAGCACAGCACATACGGGATCTGGCCCGTCGCGGCGGCCAGCGCGGCGTTGGAGCGCTCCATCTCCTGCCGGAGCGCAGCCTCGTCCATGGCGCTGAGATTTCCATGCGTGTAGGTATGGCTCTGGATGCTGACGAGGCCGGAGGCCGCCATCTCATACACCTGCTCCTGCGTCATCTTGTGCGTGCTGCCCATGGCATTGCCGATGACGAAGATGGTCGCCTTGGTCTGGTATTTTTCCAGCAGGGGATAGAGGACGGTGTAGTTGTCGTCATATCCATCGTCAAAGGTCAGGATGACCGGCTTTTCATAGTCCTCGATGTGCGCCAGGTCTGAAAACCAGATCGCTTCGTACCCGTTCTCCTGCAGATACTGCAGCTGCTCCTCCATGGAAGCCGCGCTGACGAACAGATCGGAATAGCCCCAGATCTCGTCGCCCACCGCGTGGTACATCAGCACCGGCACGTTCCACCCCTCCGGGATCTCGCCGACGGTCTGCCGCTTCGCCAGATACCGGCTCCCGTCCGGGGCCAGCCCCCATTCGAGGCCGAAAGCCGCCGCTGCGTCTTCGATGTTTACATAATCCTGATCCTGCACCCGGATCGTATCCAGTCCGGCCAGAACGTCCGCGTCCGCCTGCAGCGGCGCGGCGGCTGTCAGCACATCGTCTGCCGCAGCCCATTCCGCCTCCGCGGCGGAAAAGACCTCCGTCAGCTGCCCCAGTAGCCATACCGGCTCCGCCGGCAAAAGTGCATATTCCGGCTCCGGTTCTTCTGCGGCGACAGGGACTTCCACCGGTTCGGCGGGCACGGGCGGCTCGGTCGGGACCGGCTCCGGCGCAGCCGTAGCCTCTGCCGGAGTTTCCGGCAAAGCCGCCTCCGGCGCGGCGCAGGCGCACAGCAGCGCCAGCAGGCAAAGACAGGCGAGCAGACGGGAGATACGCATACGGGATGTCCTCGTTTCACGCTTTTTTATCAGTTTATCATGTTTTTCCGGCAGAAACAAGCCCGAAAAACGGTTTTCCTTGACGGCGGTGCGGCTGCTGATTATAATATAGTATAACTTCATCGGGAGGGACGGCCTTCTACTATGCTTCGAATGTTTTTCCGCAGGATCCGGCCGGGCCAGCTGATCGTGCTGGTGTTTCTCGGGATCATCCTGCTTGGGGCGGGGCTGCTGTGTCTGCCCGCCGCGGCAAGGTCCGGCCGGCCAACGCCGTTTCTGACGAGCCTGTTCACCGCGACCTCAGCGACCTGCGTCACGGGCCTCATCCGCGTCGATACCGGTACGCACTGGACGATGTTCGGCCAGGTGGTGATCCTGCTGCTCATCCAGGTCGGCGGTCTCGGCTTTATGACCATCGCCTGTCTGTTCTTCTTCGCCCTGCGGCGTAAGATCGGCCTGCGGCAGCGCATGGTGATCGCGCAGGCGCTGGGCAGCGACACCTACAGCGGCATCGTGAGCCTCGTGCGCAACATCC
>ERZ827440.1838-NODE-1838-length-21208-cov-3.266440_pt1 | contig 21208 bp, 14 predicted proteins | sample MGYA00519774_ERZ827440 | MGnify/ENA primary metagenome ERZ827440 (study PRJEB31778, sample SAMEA3449302) | human gut metagenome | biome: human gut; feature: human-associated habitat; material: faeces | place: United Kingdom | collected 2010/2012 ... | reverse complement strand
GTTCATCCAGACGTAGCCCTTCTGCACCTGCTCCTCGGTCACGATGCCGGTGCCGTCAGGGGCGCTCGTGCCTGCCGCCGTGCCTGCATTGCCGCTGTTCGCCGGCATATCTGCACCGACAGCATCCGGCATGGACTTGCCCGCCTCGATCAGCGGCACATACCAGCTGCTGTAAAGAGCAGGCCACGAATCTTCTTCCATGTCATCCCAGGAGGTGCCCCACGGACGGAGATAGATCTCATAATAGAACTCGTCGTCGCCGCTTTCATACCAGCCGTCGATCCGGATCAGGTCCTCGTAATCCTCGAGGCCCGGATCTATGATCCAGTCTGCGTGCTCCAGATCCACGTCCGTGAAGTAGCCGCTCTCGGATGTCAGCGTGCCGTGTTCGCCGGTACCGGATGTGCTCAGAGTGACCGAAGCCTCGGCCATCGGGTCGTCCTTTGAATAGTCCTCGTCCCAGAGCTTGACGGTGCCGGTCTTATTCGCGCCAATGTCGATGCTGCCGCAGACGTCCCACCATTCGCCCTCCATGTCCTCGTAACCGCCCGAGCAGCCGCTCATCTTCCACCAGCCGTACCAGTCACCATTCCACCAGTCGAGCAGCGCATCGCCGGTCGCCGCCGCTTCGGAGCCGCCCTCCTTCTGGAATGTTATGGTAACCGTATCATTGCCCCAGAGGTCGGTCAGCGTGATCATACCGTCCTTGAGCGTGCCGTTGCTCTCCAGGCTGTCCCGGGTCATCTTCAGCGTGCCGTTCTCGAGCGTCCACTTGATGTCGGTCGCGTCGCCGCCCAGACAGAACACGCCCTTGCCGCCGTCCTTCAGCTCGATATAGCTTTCGCCTTCCAGAACGTCGTCTATGGAATACCAGCTGCTGCCGTCGCTGGAGTACTCCTCACCGATGTATTTGCCGAGATTCGGGTCATCGGAGGCTCCGCCTCCCTTGCCGCCGCAGGCGGTAAGGGAGAATATCAGTATCATCACAAGAGATAAAACTTTTTTCATTTCTGACTCCTTTTACCGTCGGTTATATCAAACCTCTGTGTTTCGTGCCCAGCATCCCTCACGGCCGCGCCGCTCAGCTTTTCTGGATCACATTGCCGTTCTTGTCCGTGAATTTTCCGGTGGCGATCTTGATGAGATCTACGAGCCAGCCGATGCCGAACAGACCGCCGGTGAACAGATAGAGAACGCCCGTGCCGATCTTGCCTGCGTAGAAGCGATGGATTCCGGCGCCGCCGACGAAGATGCACAGCAGCAGGAGCGTCAGCCAGTTCAGGGGCTTGTCCGCGCCGGGCGCGACTGCCGGCGCCACATAGTCCGCGACCGCCTCGCCGGCAAGGATCTTTTTGATGGTGTCGGTCACACCGTCGATATACTGTCCCTGCAGCATCGGTCTGCTCGCAACACCCTTAATGCCCTTGCGCATAACGCTGTTTTTGCCGACGTCGATGTCGTTGATCGTAGCGCTGCTGCTCTGCGTGACCGGCGTGATCTTGATGTGCGTGCCGTTCTTGACGTGAAGCCAGATGGTAACATCCAGATTCGGCTCCTTTGCAAAAACGATGCGCTCGCCGGGGACGCCGCCCTTGATGGAAAACGGCATCTGGAACGCCGAAGCACGCTCGTTCAGCCTGTCATAGATCTCCCCGAGCGTCATCGCGTTGGGAATATCGAATTCGCGGGGAAAGGTTGCGGTTACAGAGTCCTTCAAATTTCCAGTCGGATTTGCCATAATCTTTTCCTCCTCTACTGTGTCCTGTTTTTTTGCTTCGCCTTTCCTGTGCAGAGCAGGCGTGCGCTGTGATTACTGTTTCCAGCTGAAGCGGGTCAGCGTTTCCTCCGCCCGGTACGCATCCGGGTTTTCCATGCCGCTCCAGTCCATGATCCGATCGGTGACAAAGTGCTTATAGCTCCCGGAAAGAATGAGTCCGGCCAGCATGCCCGCCAGAAAGATCCAGAGCCGGTGCTTCATCCCACGATATCCCCATCGTCAAAGGGATCGCCGCACTCGGGGCAGAATTTCGGGGGATGCCGCGGGTCAGCCGGCTCCCAGCCGCACTTGTCACACTTATACTGCGGAACGCCGGCAGGCTTTTTCGCGCCGCACTCCGAGCAGAATTTACCCTTGTTCACCGCGCCGCACGAGCAGGTCCAGCCCTCCACGGCAGGCGCCGGTCTGGGACTGCCGCATTCGGGGCAGAACTTTCCGGTGGCAGTGGCACCGCAGGAGCACGTCCAGCTATCGCCGGCAGGCTTGGGCTCGGGCTTTTTGCTGCCGCAGTTGGGACAGAAGTTGCCGGTGATGCCGCTCTGACCGCAGGAACAGGTCCAGCCCTGCACCGCCGGAGCGGAAGCAGGAGCGGACTGCGCCGCCTGCTGCATCTGCTGTTGCTGCTGACCCATCTGGAAGAGGTTCTGTGCGTTCATGCCGCCGGCCTGACCGGCCATGCCCATGCCCATGAAGGCCATGGCGGGGCCCGCGCCGGTGTTGGCGGCTGCTGCCTTCATCGCTTCACCCTGCGAGCCGACAAGGTGCGCTGCCGCGCGGGTGGGGTCCATGAAAGCTGCATTGCGCTGCAGCTCCTTGATCATCTGCTCGTCTTCCTCGTTCGCCTTCACGCTGGAAACGCCGAAGGAGACGATCTCCATGCCGCGCAGGTCGCGCCACTTGCCGGACAGCTGCTCGTTGAGCGCGTCCGCCAGCTCCAGCGTGTGACCGGGCAGAGCGGAGTAGCGGATGCCCATCTCGCTGATCTTTGCAAACGCAGGCTGGAGCGCAGTCAGCAGCTCGGTTTTCATCTGGCCTGCGATATTCTCGGTCTTGTATTCCTCGCTGACATTGCCGCAGACGTTGGTGTAGAACAGCAGCGGATTTTTCAGCCGGATGCTGTACTCACCGAAGCAGCGGATACCGATATCGAGATCAATGCCCGCACGCTGGTCCACTACGCGGAAGGGAACAGGACTGGGGGTGCCGTACTTGTTGCCCGTCAGCTCCTTGGTATTAAAGTAGTAGATGCGCTGATCCTTTGGGGCCTCGCCGCCGAAGGTAAAGCGCTTGCCGATGTTCCGAAAGACGCTCTTCACGCTGTCGCCCAGATCGCCGGAGAAGATACTCGGCTCCGTGGACATATCATAGGTGTATTCGCCCGGCTCGGCGCATACATCGACCACCTTGCCCTGCTCTACGATGAGCATGCACTGTCCGTCCGCAACGGCGATCACGCTGCCATTGGTGATGATGTTGTCGTCGCCGCGCCTGTTGCTCGAGCGTCCCGTTACCTTTTTCTGCCCCTTCACCGCCAGCACATCCGCGGGGATCGCCTCGCAGTAAAAGTATTCCTTCCACTGGTCGGCCATCACGCCGCCTGCTGCGCCCAGTGCCGCTTTGATAAGTCCCATAGTATTCGTCTCCTTTTCATCTGAGGCAGCGCCGCGCAGTGAAAGCTGCTGCGGCACTGCCCTGAATTTTTTTTAATGAATGACTGCTGCTCCGCTGCCGGGGCTGCAAACCGCTGTTACGTCTCAGTCAGGAAGGTGTTTCCGCTCACAAGGAACGGATCCTGATCCGTGATGGGCCAGGTAAACCAGCTTTCGTCCCACGGCCGCTTCATGAACAGGCATATTCTTGCGTTCTTCTCCGGGATGGAAAGCGAGAACCACTGCGGCTCGTCAATCCCGAGCGTACCCTCATACAGCACCGTATCCGTGAGCCACTCCCCCAGCGTGCCGTCCTCGTTCTGCTCGGCACTGCCTGTCCAGAACTGGATATCCGTCTCGTACCAGCGCCCCACCAGCAGGATTCTGTTCTGACCGCCCTTTTCCAGCGCGGTCATGGGAAGCGCCTCCAACGGCTGCGCGACCTCCGCAGGCGGATCCCGCCAGTAAAACATCAGCGCATCGTCCGGCTCGTCCGCCAGAGTCAGCGTCAGCGTCTCCGGCAGAAAGCCGTCCGAGCGTGTGTAGACTGTCTGCGGGCCGTCCGGGGCATCAGAGCGCCGGAGGTACAGGGTGTTCCGCTCTGTCAGCGCCGCAAGATACTCTGCGCCGGACTCCTCGGAAAACAGCCGTGCCGACCATGGTTCGCCGGGAAAGCCGTCCGACAGAGCCTCCTCCCGTTTTTCCACCAGCAGCTCCTTCTGTGTCTCGTATTGCGGCGTATCCGTATCCAGCAGGCGGGCGCTGTAATACTCCGCCCGCAGGATATAGCCGCCTTCCTCGCCGTCAGACCACCGGCGCTCGATGTTCAGCAGAGAAGCCATGTGCTTCTCCCCGGCACCGGGCTCGCCGCCGGTCATCCGCCAGGTCCCTTCCAGATCTGCAATGCAGAGCTCTCCGCCGGAATCCGGCTTCTGCGCCGGTTCAAAATAAAACCGGTCTCCGTAAGGGGTCTCCAGCATCACGGAACGATCCTTTTCCATGCGTCCGTCCATGGTGACGAGCTCTCCGTCATAATCCTCTCCGGTCAGCCGCAGGACATTGTCCGCCCCCAGCCACCATTGGCCGTTTCTCAGGCAGGAGGTGTAGCCGAGGCCGAGCACCTCGCGGAACTGCGCTGTTCCGTCCTCGTCGAGGACGAGATCCGCCCACCATTTTTCCGTAGGCATCGTGCTGACCTCAGTACGGCCATAGGAGGGGTTGTAGGACTCATGCCGCACGGCGGTCCAGTAGCAGTCGTCAGGCGATGCAGTCGTCAGCAGCGGACTGCCTTCTCCTTCACCGCCTCCGGAAGGAGGAGGGACCGTGCCCGGCCGGCTGCCGCAGGCGTTCAGACAGAGTGCCAGCAGCAGCGCCGACGCCAGCGTAAGATATTTTCTGCCCATAGCGTTATCCCCATGCATCCGGCGCCGTGACCGGCAGACAGCTGCATGGCGTCCTCCTTTCTCGCATCATTTGTGAGGCTGTCGAAGGGCTTCGCTGCTCCGACTGACGCAGAACACGAATCGCCCGAAAGCATCAAAACTGTTATCGATGAGTGCGGCTCCAGTTTTCGCTGCCGCCGGATTTGGTATAATCATGACCGTTGGCGGCCTCCATGGCGTACCAGTATGCCCAGTGGCTCTCGGTCACGTCCGCAAAGGTTCGAAGCTCACCGATATGGCTGCGGATATAGGTCTGATCCGCGCTGCGTTCCAGCAGACGGCAGGTGACCGCCGCTACCTCGGCGCGGGTAATGGAGTGCTCCGGCTTGAAGGTTCCGTCCTCATAGCCGGTGACCCAGCCGCGGGTAGCTGCAAAGTTGATATATTTGACTGCCCAGTGGGTGTCCGGCACGTCGGTGAAGCTCGCGCTGCCCTGCGTCAGCTTTTCAAAGCGGCTGGCAATGGCGGCGAACTCAGCGCGGGTCACAGGAGCGTTGGGACGGAAGCTGCCGTCCGTATATCCGGTGACGATGCCGAACTGCTGCATATAGCCGATGTAGTTGGCCGCCCAGCAGTCCTTCGCCACATCGTTGAAGGTGCTGGAATAGGTCTTGTCCGCCTCGATCTGCTCGGTCAGCAGACGGGCAAACATGGTGGTCACCTCGGCGCGGGTCATGTTGCACTCCGGTCCGAAGGTGCCGTCGGCGTAGCCAACCAGAAAGGCGTAGTGGTCGCGCCGGTTCAGCTCCGCCGCCCTGCGGTTAACGAAGGTCACAGGAGAATAGGTCTTGCCATCCATCGTGACGCGGGAACCGCTGACGGTCAGCTCATAAGTCTTGTCCGAGATCACATAATCCTCCGGCGCAGCCTTTTCCAGCAGCGTATAGGTGCCGCTGTCGACCTTGGTGAAGCGCACGATGCCGCTGGCGTTCGAGGTGGCCTGATAGGCCTCCCGTCCCCGGCTGTCCTTCAGCACGAAGGATGCGCCGGCAAGGGGCTTGCCTAGAGCGTCGGTCTTGTTTACCGTGATGGACGCGCTACTGGAGCCGCCACCGCCGCCGGAGCTGCGGGTGTAGGTGTTGGTGAAGGTCATCTTGTCCGCCGGCGCCTCGGAATCCGCATAATAGACACCGTTGTCGCTTTCCTCCCGCTTTGTGGCGTGGATAACAAGGCGGTCGTTCGCGTCCGTCTCCGGCTGCGTATCAGCAGGCTGATTATTGACCAGCGGCGCATCTACATCTACGATATAGCCGGTTCGCTCCGGCAGGATGTGCCATACCGCGTCGTCATACGTCCAGTTGGCGGTACCGGCGTTCTTTTCCCTGACATAGAAGCCCTCGCAGACAAGCGCTTCCACCAAATCCGCCGGGCCGGAAATGACCAGTTTGCCATCGTAATCGCCCGCGCCGTTGGTGGTGACAGCTGCCGTATAAAGTTCCTTCGCGTGCTCCTCCATGCTTCTGACGCCGACATTGAAGATCTCCAACTCGAAGTTCTCCTGTCCGGGATCGACGCTGCCGCCCAGCTTTACCGTCTTGGTGAAGGGGAGCTCATAGCGCGTGCCGTTGTAGGTGTTGGTAAACTCCGCTTTTGTGTAATACGTATCATTTCCGGGATCATGGATATTTAGTTGCATTGTGTCATCTGCAATGTCATACCAGAAGGTCAGCGCATATTCCTTATTAGAATAGTTCCATCCAGGCTTGCCGTCATTCTTCTCCCTGAGCAGGAAGGTCTTGCTGTACCAGGCGACCGTATTCGTGCCGGACTTGGGGACGGCATCCCAGTGATAGTCGGCATAATCATTTGTCCACGAGACTTTGAAAGAGAACGTTTTCTCCACATCGCCGGCCCCGGTCGTGGACAGCTTCAATTCCTCCACACCAATACCGTAGTAGGAAAGGGGATGCTGCTCATCCCGAGCCGTGTCCTCCACTTCAAATTCAAAGGTCTCAGCGGGAGGTGTTTCCGTGCCGGTTTGCTGGACATGTTTCACGACCGAAATCTCCACTTTGATGTCTGCTTTTTCATACGTGTTTGTGTCGGAACTGCCCGGCACCTTGCCCAACTCATCTGCCAATGCCATAGGAACAAGCATTCCCATCGCTGTCACAAGACAGAGCAGACGACTCAGAAACTTCCCAGTGCTTTTCCGTTTTTTCATGTCGTTTCATCTCCTATTCTTTGAAATTCTTCCGGCTGATTCGGCGGGTGCTCTCCGTGGGTCGGAGACCTCCCCTGCCACAACATCGCCGCGCACCTGCAATGCTTTCGCACAAGCAATGCACAGATCCAGATCTTCACAGATCAGAAAGCATCGGTCGCACACCAGCCTGCCGCAGACCGGACAATAGTTGAAAATCTCTGCGGCCTCTGCCGCGGCCTTTTCCCGGGCGGCCTCCCGTTCCCGCTCGTAGAGCGTACGGAAGATCGTGCGCATCCCCTCCGACTCCGGCTCCGCGCCGGCTTTGGAAAAGCGGATGGGAGTACTGTGCCATATTCCGCCGCATTCCTGACAGCGAACGAGAAAGCGAAACTCCTCGACAGTGGAGCAGTCTCCCATTGCCTCCTTCACGACCCGCTTCATGTATCCGTCCCTCCTCTCCGGCAGTTCTTCCAATCGCGGCTTTGATGATTTATTCATATCAGTTTTTACAGGAAAAAAATATAGGCCTGAGTCATGGTTTTGGGGCAAAAACGCCAAAACATGACTCAGGCCTAGACGGAATGTACAAACACAGGCAGCACCTTTTGGGTGTTTTCAACAAAGAGAAAACAGCCCGGATTTCCGTGCAAACGCACGAAAACCGAGGACATACGCCTCGGTTTCCGCACAGGAGCTTTCTTCTTTTATTTACCGCTGCCCTGAAGCAGCTCCTCCAGCCGCTCACAGCGCCGGAGAACATCCAGATATGCCTTCAGGCTGTCATAGGAATTCACGCCCAGCTTGCTGTAAATATGGCTGTTATGTCCCTTTACAGTACCCACGCTGATAAACAGCAGACCGGAAATATCCTTGACCGCATAGCCCTCGGCATAGTAGCGCAGGATCACGCGCTCCGTACCGGTCAGTCCCTTCGCCCGGTCGATCAGCTCGGACACAAGGCTTTCCACCTGCCACGGCAGGGCATCCTCGGACGGTCTCTCCCGCAGACGGCTGTGAAAATAGGCCGTCAGCTCGTCGATCTCCCGAATGCCCGTAGGCTGCCAGTCCTGCTCCTGACTTCTGGCTGCGGCAAAGCCCTGCGTGATCGGCATGGAAAAGCGGCGGGAAAGTGCGGCGGCCAGCGCCAGCATCCCCACAAGAAAGCCGAGGGAACCCAGCACCCAGCCGATGCGGGCACTCTGCGCCCGGTTGCGGTAGCCGCTCTCCGGCACCAGCGTTACTGCCGCCAGCGGATAGCCGTCCGCCAGCCGTCCGGGGATGATCTGATACTTGCCGAGATAGGCCGTATCGTTCCATATAAAGGTATCGTAGTCCCGGCCGCCGCGAATCTTCATCTCGCCCGAGGCCGACAGATCCGTTCCCTCCGTGCTGCCCAGCATGGCCTTGTCCAGAAGCAGGGTATCCCCGTTCATGGGCGCCAGCAGCATCACAAAGCTGCCGTAAGGGCCGGAGACCGTGCTGTGAGACAGTCCGAAGTAGAGCTCGCTCAGCTCCATACCGCAGACGCCGCGCACCGTTCCGCTCCCGTCCCGCACAGGGACGCACAGCAGCGTCACGTTCTCCCAGGTATCCAGCAGCGGCACCCGCTCTGTCCAGAGACAGCCTCCGGAAAGCCGGTCGCCCTCCCACGTCATGACCTGCCGGTAGCCGGGGATCAGGGACGTGTCAAGCTCCGGATTCCAGCGGTTGTGCAGCTGCAGGCCGTTTGCCCGTGCAGCATCCACCGTTCCCCGGAAGCAGGCTGTGCTGCCGCTCGGATGGGCAGAGCGCAGACCGGAATAGCGCAGATACACTCCCATGCGGGAGGTTTTAGACTGCGGCAGCGATGTATTGGCTGTAGCATCCAGACAGAAATACACGCCGCTGCAGGTGCTCCCCGCCATAGTGGTCTCCAACGAGGGGATTAACGCGGTCTCCAGCTCTGCGATAAGGGCCGGATCGTCATTCAGCGCATCGAAGGAGAGACTGCGGCTGGCAAGAAAGCGCTCCAGTTCTCCGCTGACCGTTTCAGAAAGCTCAATGCCCTGCGCGGAGAGCGCATCCATCTGCGCGGTGAAGAGCGCAGCGTTGTTATTCTGCTGCAACGCCGCCGTTTCTCCAAACTGGCGCGCTGTGCGGGAGAGAACGCCCGTCACGCTCAGCAGGAGCAGCGCGGCAGCCAGCATCGCCAGCGCCATGCACAGCCAGTACAGCACCAGACTTCTGCCGATGCTGCGGTTGCCCGCCGAAATATCCGTTTTAGCCAGATGCCTGCTCCGCAGCATGAGAATTCCCCCTTCCCTGTTATCTGTCATAGCTTTTCCGAAGCTCCTCCAGCGTGGTTTCCATCAGCGTATCCAGTGCTGCCGCGCCCTGCTGCTGATACTGTGCCCGCCCGGCCGCCAGACGCAGACGCACCGTTTTTTCAAAGCGTGTCTCCAGCGACAGATAGTCCTCCCGCTGGGGCGGCACATAGAACGTATAGTCCTGCCTTGTTTTCAGAAAGGCCTCATACAGCGAAGCATACATAGGATCTGTCAGCGTTTGGATGGCGGCAGGCAGGTCGCGGTCAAAGCCCTCCTTTGTCACCGGCATATAACCGAGAGAGGTAGCGAAATCCACGTTCCGCTTCGGCTCGGTCAGCCACTTGAGAAAGGTCATGCAGGCTTTTTCGCGCTCCGGTGTGGATTTCACGGTACAGATTCCCGTTCCGCGCTGCATGACCAGCTTTTCTCCGCCTTCAAAGATCGGACAGGGCAGCGAAATGATCTCGACCTTTTCGGTGCGGTTGTTCTCATCAGTCACTACGTCGGAATAGTACAGCACACTGGCAGACGAGGCAACGGATGCGATCACATCGCCGGTGCGCAGCGGTTCGGTGGCGTAGCCGCTGCCCAGCCACAGTCCGCCGGTCAGCGCGGCTCTGGCGTAAGGCTTCCACGCGCGGGTAAACGCAGGACCGAAAGCGATGCCGTCCTTGTCGAAAAAGTTCTCTCCCAGCGATTCCACGCCCACCTGAAAGTAGTTGAAGTGGTAATCGTGGACGAAAAAGCTCTTGCCGCCCGACCATTCCGCATATCGCTCCGCCATCGCGTACAGTCCCTCCCAGGTGGACAGCTCGTCCAGCGCTGCGCCGGTTTCGGCGGCAAAGCGGTCGAAGGCCGTCTTGTTCACAAAGAGGATCTCCGTGGATTTTGCCAGCGGCAGAATGACCAGACGATCATCGACCGTCCCTTCCTCAATAAATTCCGGAAGGTAGGAATCCAGCTCTTCGTCTGTGAAATAGTCGTGATAATCCGCCAGAATGTTCTCATCCGGCAGGGCCAGCACGGTCTTGGGGTAGGACACGAACAGATCGGGCAAAGCGGGCGCGCCGGGGTCCTTGTAGGCGGCCGCCAGCACGTTTTCATGGATCACACCGCTGTTGCTGACGCTGTCCACCCGCACACGAATGCCCTGCTCCTGCCCGACAGTACGGTTAAACTCATCCACCAGCGTATTCATGGGCGAGTTTACCTCGCCGCCGTAAACGTGCCAGAGGGTAATGGTGATCGGTTCTCTGTTGTTTTCCCCGCAGGCGGCGAGGCACAACACAAGACCGGCAGCCAGCGCCGCCAGCATAAAAATTCGTTTTTTCATGGGTATGCCTCTTTCCTTTTCTTTTCTTGTAAAAGTGAGGTGGGATATGATACAATGAAACTGTAACCGAGAGGTCGCTCCCGCTCGCGTGCGGCTCGCTGACGAACGGAGTTCCTCTCTCGCTCCACGGATCATTTTTACGATGCCGAACCGGCTCCGGCGGCTTCGTACACCCTTCTTATACCACAGTTTTCAGATTCTGTCTGTCCCCTAAATCCTCGATTCTGGGTACAAATCGAAAAAAAATTTCAAAAAAATCTAAAAAAATCCGCGTTTTCGTCGAACATCTGTTCTATTTTGGAGGTTTTTTCCATGAAAAAGCGTTTTCTGCCCCTGCTGCTGTCAGCAGTTCTTCTTCTGGCGCTCTCCGGCTGCGGAGAGGACACTTTGCTGGAAAAAAATGACCCGGTCACTATCGATTTCTGGCATGTCTACGGCGAGCAGTCCGGCTCTCCGATGGATGCGCTGGTGCAGGAGTTCAACAGCACCATCGGTCAGGACACCGGCGTCCGCGTGCGGGTCTCCAACCTGTCCAGCGCGGCCGAGATCGGCGGCTTTCTCAAGGAGGCGCAGAACGGCGGCGACCTGCTCAATATGCCCGACCTGTTCACCTGCCACATCGCTGACGCGGTCGCTCTGGGCGAGGAAAATCTGGTGGACTGGCGCGACTGGTTCACGGAGGAGGAGCTTTCCGACTTCGTGCCCGGCTTTCTTGAGGACGGCACGAGCGCGGACGGCAGGCTGCTGCTCTTCCCGATCTCCAAATCCACCCAGCTTTTCATGTGCAACGGCACCGGTTTCGACCGCTTTTCCGAGGCCTGCGGCGTGAAATATGAGGACCTTGCCACCTGGGACGGCTTTTACGACGCAGCCGCCAGATTCCATGACTGGTCGGGCGGCAGGACATTCTGTGCGCTGGACTATCCCATCCGGGCCGTCGAGCTTCGCGCCATGGAGTGCGGAAGCGGCAATTTTTATACCGAAAACGGCTGGTACGACCCGAATAACGCCGTTTTCAAGGAGAGCTGGATGCAGTTCGCCCGTGCGCTCGCTCAGGGGCACGTGGTGGTCTCCGACCTCTACTCCAACACGCAGGTGATGACCGGCGAGGTGCTTTCCGGTCTGGGTTCCTCTGCCGCGATCCTCTACTATAACGATACCGTCACCTATCGCGACGGTACGCAGGAGCCGATGGATCTCCATGTGCGGCCTATGCCCAGAACCGCAGGCCGCGACGCCCTGATGACGCAGGCCGGGGTTGGTCTTGGCGCCTGCAGGACCACCGACCAGAAGGCGGAGGCGGCGGCGCTCTTTGTCCGCTGGCTGACCGAGCCGGAGCGAAATCTGGATTTCGTGGCGCAGACCGGCTATATGCCGGTGCGCATCGGCGCCTTTGACGACATCGAAAATTACGACGGGTTCCCCGAACCGGCGGAGAGCTACCGGCAGCTTTATGCCGCGCTGAAAACCATGCGGGAGGACTATACTCCCGTGTCCGAGCCGCGCTTCGCGGACTATTACAGCAAGGTTTCCGTCCTCTACGACGGGCTGCGTCAGATGCAGCAGGAGCTGCCCCGGCGCGCCGCGTCCGGCGAGGATGTGAACGCACTGGCGGAGGAGACATGGGCGCTGCTCTGCTCCATCCGGTAAATCATCCCACGATTTTTGGAGGATATGGATCATGACGCGATCCTCTCTTTCTGAATTTCATAATATCCGCCGCTCCATGCAGAAGCGGCTGGCGTTTTATATGATCACTTTGGCTCTCATTCTGGCGGCAGCGCTGGTGGCGGGTCTGTTTTTCTTCAATCAGCTGAAAAGCCCCCGCGAGGAGCTGGTCACATCGCTGAATTTCCGCATGGAGGCCTTCGCCTCGGATATGGCATCTCTGTGGCGGAACGTTGCCGTCATGGGCATCCACCTCTCCGAGGACATGACCGCCATCGTGGAGGAACAGACGCCGGATCTGTCGGCGGCGAGCTGGGATCCGGACACCGCAGAGCGTCTGCAGGGAGCCATGCTGGATTCGCTGTGTCAGTACGTCCAGCAGGCAGACTGCTCCGGCGCGTTTGTGATGCTGAACGCCTCTTTGAGCGGCGATGACTTCCGCAGCGGTCTGTTCCTCCAGCGCGGCAACTCTGCCCGCATGAGCAGCGATCTGCTGCTCTACCGGGGCATGGCCGGCGCCGGGCGGCAGAATCATGTGATGCCCCACCGAAAGTGGGCGCAGGAATTCAGGCTTTCGGATTTCCCCGGCCTTGCCGAGCATCTGAATACCGCCTCCGCCCCCATTGACCGCGACTGCCGGACGACCGCGCTGCTGACCCTGCCGGGCACCTCGGAGCGCGCGATCCTGCTGACCGTTCCCATGCTGGGAGCGGACGGCACGGTATACGGCCTGTGCGGCTTTTCCATCAATCAGACCTACTTCTCCGCCCACCACATTCAGCCCTCCGGCATGAGCAGCCTTGCCTGCGTTCTGTCGGACGGCGCGGACGGTCTGGACGCTTCCCAAAGCCTCGTCACATATCCCGCCGATGGCTTCTGCTTCGTGCCGGAGGAACGGCTGACGGAAAAAAGCATCCGGGAGGGACTGACGGCGTACAGCGGGACAGAGTCCTCCTTTGTGGGACTTTCCCAGCCGTTTCTCGCAGCTGTCGGAGATCCGGAGCCGCATACGCTCACTGTGCTGTTTCCCCGGCGCACCTATCACGGCATTCTGCTGAAAAGCGTTCTGGAGATCGGCGGACTTTTGCTGCTGCTGCTGTTTTTCGGCGTGGTCTGCTGTCTTTACTATACCCGCCGCTATCTGCGCCCCGTCATGCGGGACATCGAGCTTCTCAAGGAAGAGGACTGCGGCGGCGCGCAGATGACCTTCGACGAGCTTCGTCCCGTCTCCGCGAAGCTGCGCTTCCATGAGCAGACGATCACCGATCTGGAAACGGAAAAGCAGGGCATACAGCAGCGTGCCGATCTCTTCCGCTCGCAGAATGAACAGCTTCGCAGCGAAAAGCAGGATCTGCAGGGACAGGTCGAGAATATGCAGAATCAGGTAGAGGATACGCAGGTACAGCTGGATGATTCACTCATGGAGATCCGCCGTCTGGCCTATCTGGGAAAAAAAGAGCTGGATTCGAAGGACTATGAGAACTTTCTGGCCGGCTATGCCCGGCTCAGCTCCAAGGAACTCGAGATCTGCGACGCGCTGGCCCGAGGCCTCAGCGCCCGTCAGTGCGCAGAACTGATCGGCAGCGCCCCGAGCACCATTGATACCTACCGGAAGCGGATCTACGAAAAGACGAAGATCCATAAAATCCGCCATCTCCAGCTCTGCTACGCGCTCATGCAGATGGAACGAGAGCAGACGAAACAAGAATAACGAAAAAAAGGACCGGGACTGTCTCCTAATGAGACAGTCCCGGTCCTTTTTTCAGTTGTCGTCGTGCTTTTTCTTCCGGCCGAGGAACGCCAGTCCCAGAGCGGACAGTGCGCAGAGCGCCGCCCACAGGCCGCCGATGTCGCCGGTTTTCGGGACGCTCGACGTCGGAACCTCGTCCTTGATCGTGACGGTTTCCTGCTTTCCGGTCTCCTCCGGCTTTTTTTCGTCAGTGCCGGTCGGGATCTCGCCGTCTGCGATATCCTGTGCATCGACCGGCGGAAGCGGAGAGGTCGGGGTCGGATCGTCCGGAATATCTACCGGAGGATTGGTCGGATCGTCAGGCTTGGGATCCGGCTTGGGATCCGGCTTCGGGTCAGGTCTGTGATGGCCGCCGCCACCGCCGCCGCCCGGATTGTCGCTCTTTTTCGTGTTGGTGACCGTGAAGCCGTTCTGCGCATCGCCGGAAACCGCAGTGTCATAGCCCTCTACTGTCTCCTCGGAGACCGAGTAGGTGAAGCCGCTGTCCAGACCGGTAAACGTATGCGACCATGCGCTGCCGTCCTTGTCGAGCGACTTTTCGCTCAGCAGGGCCGTACCGATCACCGTGCTGCTGCCTGCCGCATCTGTGCGGATCAGATTGATGGTTACTGCGGACGGGTAGCTCTCGCCGCCCTTCCAGACCTTGTGTACGGTAATGTCGATCGGCTCCGTCGGGGTATCGTTTCCGTCGAGGATGACCTCGCCGTTCGTGCCGATGCCGCCGCCGCGCGGCGCTGTGTTGCCCTGAATGAACAGCTCCGCCGCCTTTTCCGCCATTGCCCTGCCGTCTGCGGAAACGAGCGCCTTGAGCGCATAGCTCCTGCTCTCGCCTGCCGCCGGTGCAGCCGGGCTGCCCGGGTTTTGTGCGTCGAACCGTTCATTGCCGCAGCCGCCGAACTGTCCTGCGCTGATCAGCGCGTTGTCGCGGTACCAGGTGACCAGCGCTCCGCCAAGCTGTCTGCCGGAGAAGCTGCTGGAATAGCCGCTCTCCTTGGACAGGAATGCAAGGTCATCGCCCGCCTGCTTTGCGGTGTTGCCGAATACGGCGCTGTCCGTACCGAGGGAGACCGTGCCGGTCGGGCAGGACCAGATGCCGCCGCCCATAATTTCTGCGGTATTGCCGGTAACGAGTGCCTTTTCGATGCGGATGTTGTACGGAGGCGTGCTGACATAGACACCGCCGCCGTTCATGCCTGCCTTGTTGTTTACGATAAAGCCGCCGCGGAGGACAACCGTATTCTGAGAAAAGCTGTAAACGCCGCCGCCGCAAGAGGCGGAATTGTTCGAGATCGTGCCGCCGTTCATGGTGAACCGGCCGCCGTCGTTCTTCGCCTCATTCGCAGTCGCAACGCCGCCGCCCATGCCGTTGCCTGCCGCACGGTTTCCGGTGATGGTGCCGCCGTTCATAGTGAATTCCGCGTTGTCCTGTACAAAGACACCGCCGCCGCCTGCGTTGACCGTCGCGGTCGTCGCGTTTGCGGTATTGCCGGAGATCGTGCCGTCGTTCATGACAAACCTTGCAGCGGTGCTCTCGTTATAGGCGCCGTCCGGCAGGCCCACCAGAACGCCCGCGCCGCGGGTGCCGATGCCGTCGGAGATCGTGCCGCCGTCCATGGTGAACACAGAGCCTTCTTTGACCAGAACGCCTGCCGAAGCATTGTCCGCTGCCGCGGTGTTCGCCGTGATGCAGCCGTCCGTCATGTTCATCGTGCCGTTATTCAGAACGACCGCGCCGCTGTACTGGCTGGTGAACCGGTTTTCCGTGATCGTGCCGCCGTTCATGGTCAGAGAGCCGCCGCCGTCAACATAGATAACGCCGCTGTCTGCGCTGTCGCTGGCAAGGCCGAAAATTCTGCCGCCGGAAAGCGTCAGCGAGCCATTTACCTGTGCGAACCGGCCGCCGGTGATGTGATGGCACTTGAAGGTGAACGTACCGTCCAGGATCAGCGCCGCGCCCTTCTTGATTTCGAATACCGGGCCGCTGAAGTTTTTGACGGTCGCAGCCGTGAGGTTTTTGCCGCCGTCCGTCAGCGTAACGGTTTTTCCCGTCGGAACGGTCACGGTCTCTTCGAGCGCAAAGCTTCGGGTCGCGGTGATGACATCGCCGTTCTCAGCGTTGTTGATCGCCGTCTGAAGCGTGGTCGCAGCAGCATCGTCCGCATAGATCTGCGAGCCCTCGATGGACTGCACGGTATAATTCATAATCGCTTCGACCGCTGCCGGCATGCTCTCGAAGGTAGAAAAGGGGTTGAGTTTTACCTTCTCCTTCGATACCGAGACCTCGGATCTGGCCGCCTCGATGACAAAGGAGGTGATCGCCTCGTCCTTTGCAAAAGCGCCGGTATCGATCGCGAGCAGACGGCTCGACTGGCCGCCCTTGCGGCCGATCTGTACGCTGGTCAGCTTTGGACAGTTGAGGAAGGCACAGCTGCCGATCGACTGCACGCTGTCCGGAAGCACAGCCTCCGTGATGCCGGTCGCGCGGAAGGTATTTTCGCCGATTTTCTCAATGTTCTCGGGCAGGACCAGTTTGCCGCTCAGCTTTACTGCACCGTTAAACGCGCCGGCTCCGAGCGACTCAAGATTTGCAAAGGAGGTTTCATCCACTTCAAACGGAACCTGCACACTCGCGAGCGCCGAAGCGCCGATCACGCGCAGATTGGAAAGCTCCAGACCCTCCAGCTCCGTGATGCCGGTATATTTGCGGGAAATATATGCCCGGCAGTTTGCAAAGGCCTTGTCACCGAGACGGGTGACATTGCCGAGGCCGGTCACGCCGGTCAGACGGAAGCAGTGGTCGAAGGCCTCCTGCGGAATTTCGGTCACATTGTCCAGACCGGTCACGCGGGACAGGTACAGGCAGTTTTTGAAGGCCGCCCGGCCGAGGTTCGTCACGCTGTCCAGCGCGAGCTCGCCGGCGAACGGAACATAAACGTTGCCGTTTTCTCCGCTCTGATCGTCCGAGCCGAATGCGTAGCTGCCGATCTCTGTGATTTTTTCCGTGCCGGTAATGTTCGTCAGTGCGGAGCAGTGCTGAAATGCCTTGTCGCCGATGCGCGCGGATACATGGTTGAAGTCTACGCTCTTGAGCGAGGTCAGACCGGCGAACGCACCTGCTTTGATCTCGGTCAGCGAACCCGGCAGCGTGATGCTCTCGAGTGCGGTGTTCCGAAACGCGCTGCTGCCGATGACCTCCAGTCCCTCTGGCAGGTCGATCTGCGTCAGCGAGGTGCAGCCGCTGAACGCCGCCGTCTCGATTTTCCTGAGGGTATCCGGAAGGCCTACATGCGTCAGCGAGGTACAGCCCATAAACAGAGAGTTGTTCAGGCTCGTGATCGGCGCCTGAATGTCCACGCTGGTAAGGTTCGTGTTGTTCTGGATACCGCGCAGAACACTTACCACCTCATAGTTTTCATCATTCCAGGTTACGGACGCCGGGATGACAAGCTCGGACGCATCACCTGTGTAGTCCTGCACCGAAACGCCGCCGTCTACCACGGAATACTTGATACCGTCCTCGGTAGTGAAGCCGGTGACGCGCGCCTCGACCTCAGCCGGTGCGGCCGGGGTTGCCGACGCTGCCATAGTCTCCGGTGCTGCTGGGTTTTCCGGTGCAGCCGGATTTTCCGGTGCGGCCGGGTTTTCCGGCGCTGCCGGGTTTTCCGGTGCAGCCGGGTTTTCCGGTGCAGCCGGGGGCTCCGGTGCTGTGTCGACTGTGCTCTCCTCGGAAGCCGCAGCCGTCGATTCTGTTTCCAGCTCTGCCGCAAATGCGCTGTATGTTCCCATACCGAACGTCAGATTGAGCGACAGCATGACAGCAAGCAATCTCTTGAAATATCGCTGCCTGTTACTCATAATATCAGTCCTTTATCATGAAGTCTCACAGTTCGCTGTACCCGTCCGGGCATCGGCTCCGGTACGGTGCTCCCCTTGTATGATATAAGGATACTACGCAGCGGTTACAGAAAAAGATATATTTTCTGTAACCCTCTTCAAAATGTATCAGCAAAAATGCACTAAAATGCAATCAGATTTTTGTTACATATGTCCAATCCCTTATTTCCTGAACGCGCTTTCCCGGCAGCAGCCTCACCTTTTTCGAGGACCGCGACCGCTCCGGCTATACCTTTGAGCAGCGCGAAGGCTATCAGGAGATGCGCCGCGCATGCCTGCGCAGATGCGCATGCAGGACGATCAGGCGGGAAGGCAAGGCTGCATGGGCGCTTGTGACCGGGCATGGCGCTCGATACCGTCAACCGCATCACCGGGCTGTGAACGGAAATCAATCAATCGAACAGAAAAAGGGCGAAACCATGCGGTTTCGCCCTTTGTTTGTTGAAAACGGAGACGGTCGATCGGCTCTGGCTCAGTAGCTGACGATCAATCCGCCGCGCTCGGCGTAGTAGCTGCAGAGCCCGCGGGTCGGCAGGATCTCGATGCTGGTATTTTCCCAGATATCCAGAATGCTGTTTTTCAGCGTCTGAGCCAGTGCGAAATTATCACAATGGCTGATCGCGACATTTCCGCCGATGAATCCGTGCTCCTTCATGGTGCTGACCAGCGTCTGTACGGCCTTTTTCGCGCCGCGCGCCTTGCTTTCAAAGGCGATCTTTCCCTCGTCGCTGCCGCTGCCGATGCCCCAGATGCCGAGAGCCTTGGCGAGCATACCCGTCAGACGGTGGATGCGTCCGTTCTTGATCAGGTTGTCAAACGAGGAGAGCGCAAAGAGGATTCTGGTTTTCTGCAGAAAACCTCTGGCGTGCGCCGCAATATCGTCAAAGGCATGGCCCTGCCGGATCAGGCGCTCGATCTCCTTTACGCAGAGCAGAACCTCCGGTCCGGTGGAAAAGGAGTCCAGAATGACGATCTTTTTATCCGGATCTTTCTCCAGCGCCATATCTCTTGCCGCAAGAGCGCTGTTCATGCTGCCGGACAGTTGCGAGGAAATGGTGATCGCGATCGCGCAGTCCGCCTGTTCAAACTGCGCCAGCCATGCGTCCGGTGTGGGGCAGGATGTGTGGCTGGCCGAGCGTTCGTGCTCCATGGCGGAGAGCATTTCCATCGTATCCAGATGCTCGTCATCGACAAAATCCCGCTCCCCTATGCGGATGGTAAACGGCACACTGGTCAGCCGTATCCCTCCGTCCGGACTGGAGGAAGGGAGCAGATCACAGCTTGAATCCGTAATAATGTTCCAGTTCATATATTTTTTCCTTTCTCTTTTACCGAAAATTTTCAGTGTTATCGCAGGGAAAGCGCGCTCTCTCGCAGTCGGTCGATCTGCACCGCACACGGCAGCCGGCCTGTCCTGCACATTTTCCTTCATAAAACAGAAAATAGAAAATGCGCGGTCTTGATGTTTTATTTATTATATAACAGAACGCGCATTTGATAAATAAAAAGTTTTACAGATGTTTGCAGATGCCGGTATGGCCGTCAGCGGGTCAGATATTGCAGGATCAGCACAAGGATCAGCATATGTACGGGATAAAAGGCATAGCAGGCATACTGGAATGGCTTGCTGTGATAGCCCTGCCGTCCGCGGTACAGCCAGATGGGGAGGAGCGCCAGAAGTGCAAGCCCCTGCTGACAGATTTCAAATTCCATGCCGAATATATGGACAGGATACAGCAGACCGCCCAGCAGCTGCACATTGACCCAGTAGAGGGCGAGAAGCTGTCCTGCCAGACACCACCACTTCCGTCCGCGGAAGAAGTAGAAGATAAAGATCGTCAGCACGCCGGTGCCGTAGTAGTCCACCATACTCAGGGTGCCCAGTACTGTGCCGATCAGCACAACAAGCAGGGCGGTGAGCAGATACAGCCATGTTTTTTTCTTTTTGCGCACGGTTTCCATCAGATGAATGCCCAGAAGACCGAGCAGCAGCGTCCAGATCACGTTCTGGTGCACCGGATAGAACCAGGTTCCGCCGTACATCAGGTCGAACGGCACTTCGGAGAGCACGGCAAACAGCGCAAGCCGCAGGGCGTATTTCCGGAAGCTGCGGGTGTGAAAATATCCTTCCACCGCCATGAATGCGAAGATGGGGAAAGCCAGCCGTCCGGCACACGTGAGCCAGTCCTGCGCGGGCAGGAGGGTCGCCCAGAGATGATCCATCAGCATCAGCGCCATGGCGAGAATGTGAAGTGCCGCGGCGCTGAGGGAAAAACGGCCGGAGGCGGGAGTGGACAGGTTGTTGATTGACATACGGGTGCTCCTTTATCGGAATTATTCGGTAATCGGGATGGGAGCCACAGGAATGTGCTCTGCATTTATTATATACAGGAGAGCGGACAGCCGCAATACCGCAGCGATAAACTTTTTTGTGAAATATCCGCTCTCGGCGGGAAGGGCACGGCGCACAGACGGAAAACGCCCTGCCGACCGGTGCGATCATGCTGCACGTGCCGAGCATATCGCGCAGCAGCGGACACAGGTGCACAACGATAATTCGATGGGTATAAACGGCAGGAAAGACGAGGAAACTATGGATAATCAAGGAGGTGTCCCGCAATGGAAATGAATATCCATGACGATACACAGATCGTAGAAATCTGGTTGACAAATGCAGAAAAGACCGACCCTGTGCTGCAAGATGAACTGAAAGGAATCTACGCGGAATATAAAGCGAAAAAATACATGGTCGCCGTGTTTCAGTCGGGACAGGGCGATCTTTATGAGAATACTCGCGATCTGCTGCTGTTCAACCGCCGTCGCGCTGCCGAGCGGGCAGTTCAGGCACGCAAGGCGGCAGGGGCAGTGAGCGCGGTCAGGCAGATGCCAGTTTTTGGCCGCTTGCAATGTCAAACGGATTGATATACAATCAGCCTGTCGAAGCAGTCCGGCCGAATGCCGCCTGCATTTCTGAATTTGACCGCCAGAACCGAGCGATACCGCAGGAGAAAAGCACCATGACAGAAACCTTCCGCATAGCAGGCTACACCCGTATCTCCGTCGATGACGAGATCGACCGGGACAATGTATCCATCGAGAACCAGAAAGCCATCATCGAGGACTTTGTAAAAACGCAGTTTCCCGGCAGCAGCCTCACCTTTTTCGAGGACCGCGACCGCTCCGGCTACACCTTTGAGCAGCGCGAAGGCTATCAGGAGATGCGCCGCGCATGCCTGCGCAGAT
>ERZ827440.1837-NODE-1837-length-21268-cov-5.028567_pt1 | contig 21268 bp, 21 predicted proteins | sample MGYA00519774_ERZ827440 | MGnify/ENA primary metagenome ERZ827440 (study PRJEB31778, sample SAMEA3449302) | human gut metagenome | biome: human gut; feature: human-associated habitat; material: faeces | place: United Kingdom | collected 2010/2012 ... | reverse complement strand
AGCTCTTCCGGATTACGCCGGTCTCACCACCTGCCGCGTCATTGACTATATCCCAGAATGGCGGCGAAAGGAATCCGAAGCGCCACCTCAAAAGCAGCCGCAAGCGCCAACGCACGATAAACCGCCCGCCGCTCCAAAGCCGCCCAAAGAAAAGCAGCCAGACCGCAGCGGGCCGCCGCCCGCCTACGATCTGGCTGAGGATGATGAAATTGGGATGGTGGAATGCACGGTGGATTCCATTTTGGATTCATAATTGCAAACGGCAATGATCTTAAACCCTCATTTTTCCGTCGGCAAGATCTTTGGCCGCAAAAGGAATAAAGTAAAGCGGTATTGTGAGCAGCTTTTGATCCCGGTCATAGCCATAATTATTCTTTGAGACCTTGATTGCATATTCAAATTTGTTATGGTTTGAAAATTTTTCAAGCGAGTTTAACGTTCCTCTGCCTTTTTTTACATCAATCGGGTAGAGACGATTATCAGACTCGACAATAAACTCTAATTCCGCGGATGCTTTTCCTCGCCAATAGAACAATTTGTGTTCTTTTGCTATCAATTCGTTTGCGACAAAGTTCTCAAAGAAGATACCTGACAACGTATTTTCACGCTCACTTGATACAAAGGACGCTGCGTTTATCCCGCTTTGATACGAGAACATACCGATATCGCCAAGGAACAGTCTGAAGCTGCTGTCGCTGTCCGGCATAAGCGGCATCGTGACATGCTCCTTGAGTTGGAAAGACTGGTTTACAACATGCGCCATGGTAAGCCATTGAATCGAGGTAGCATAATCTCTTGTCTTGCTTTTTTCCTCAATAAGCCCAGGAGAAAAGTTCTTGGATTCTCTATTCAATTCCCGGTAGATGTTCTGAAACAGCGCACGGGAACGCAGTACAGATTCCTGACTTGCCTGATACAGTTCCATATCCGCAAGGTAGTTATCATACAGCACCTTCAGAATCTCTCTCGATTCAAGTAAGCTTCCGCTATCAATATAGGCATCTACCGCTTCAGGCATACCGCCCACAAGCAGATACTTATACACATGCTCCATGGTCAGTTCATGAATCTGACGTTCCAGAGGCTGTCTGCTTTCATAAGCGTTCCTGACTGCATCAAAAAGCATTTGATTGCTGTTCATCAGAAACTCATCAAAGGTCATCGGATAGACTGTCATCTGATTGATTTTTCCGACGGGGAAAAGGAATTTGTCGTTATCCTTTGCGCCTCTTTTATGGGTTTCCCGTTGAAGCTTTATTCTTACCATTGAGCCGGTTACAATGACGGGAACCTCTCGATAATCCTGACAAAAGTATTTCAGAGAAGAAAGAATATTGGGGCACTCCTGTACTTCGTCAAAAATTAGCAGCGTCTGCTCGTTGATTTGCTGCCCTTTTCGCAAGGAAATATACTCAATTATCTTTTCGGCGTTTGCAGTACCTGAACAAAAATCGCGGATTTCGTCCTCTTTCTTACAGTCTACATAAACATATCTATTCGGATAATATTTTTTTGCGAAAAGCTCCTGTATCAGATAAGTTTTTCCAACCTGCCGCGCGCCCCATACGATCAATGGCTTTTTCCGCTTATTACTGTTCCAATCTACCAACTTCTGCAATGCGATTCGTTCCACAATTCATCCCTCCATACGCTTTTGAACTCATCATAATATAACCTGTACCTTTTTTCAAGTTCTATTTGTAGTTTTTTGCACCATTTTAGCAAATAATTTCTGTGTTATTTGCACCTTTTCTCGTTTACTTACAGAAACAGGAGGAATCCCCATGAAAGCAGCCAAGCTGACCGAGCATCCAAGTTTCCGGCTCATGCGGCAGACGGACGTACAAAACGTCTGGCACATGCAGATGCCGCGATGGCTATTTTCCGACCCGCGTTATGCGGATATGAGTCTGGACGCCAAGGTGACGTACACCTTTCTTCTGAACCGCTTTCAGCTCTCGCGTCGCAACGGTTGGGTAAATGACGCCGGTGAGGTGTTCGTGATTTTTCCCCGCAAGGCGCTGGCAAAGGAACTTCGTATCTGTGAGCAGCGTGTCACGGCGGCCTTCCGCAAGCTGGCGGAGCTTCAGCTCATCTGGGAAAAGCGCTGTGGGCGCGGCGACGCCAACCAGATCTATCTGGCCAGCGTCACGCCCATCGACGCTCCCAGCTACGAATGCGTACCGTTTTCCTCAAAAGAATATGAATCATGCGGTTCCAGAACCGCGGATTCTGCGTTTCTTGAAGCGGAAGAACCGCAGGATACGCGGCCCCAGAACCCCGAAATCCCCGCCTTTAAAACCGCAGATTCTGATGTTCCAGAACCGCAGAATCCGGGCGCAAGTAATACTGATTTTAGTCAACCTGATATAGCTTTCTCAGATGTCAGTCTATTCGTACCTTCGGAGGACGGGCCGGCGGACGATGAAAAAGAGCTCACGGGCATTTTGGATGCTTGTGAGCTTTCGTATTTCGAGCCGGAGGTGGCGCACGTTTTTGAGAACGCCATTGAACGGCTTTTTTACTCGGACAACCTGCGAATCGGACAGGCCGTTTTGCCAAGAAGCCGGGTACGCTCGCGCTTGCATCTGCTGAACTATTTCATCTTGCAGGAAGCGGAGAGCAAGCTGCACGCAAATCGGAACGTGCCTGTCAGGGATTCTACGAAATATGTTATGTCAGCTATCTATAACTGCATCACGGAAACGGAGAGCGATCTGATGGTTGACCCATATCTCAATTCGCTGCGTTCGCCGCCGGGAAGGGAGCGAGGCTGATGCTGCTGACAAAACAGCAAAAATATCTGCTGACGGTCTTGGAACAGCTCGGCTGCGCGGAACAGCGGCAGCTTGCCGCGCTGCTGCGAAAGACGTTTGCCTTTTCTTCGCTTGATGATGCCGTGCGCGTGACAGGTGCCTGTATGCGGCAGATGCAGATGGGCGGACTGCTGCGAATCACGGATAGCCTTGTCAGCCTATGCGGAGAGCAGGCCGTTCCGCAGCGGATAGAAGCCATTGATGTGATGCTGGAACTGTCCGCAGCACAACCAGAGGATTTCTATGCCGTGGACAAACATACTCTGCTCCGTTTCTCGCTTGGAGAACCCAGCTTCAAGCAGTTTGTCATCGTGTCCGGCAGTGATCCGCCACCGGAGCATGAAATTCGGCAGGACGAAAAGATCATCGCTCTGCTGCCTGATGGCATCCGGCCAGAAACATTTCCATACACCAAGCCCGTCATTTTTGCGATCCGGCAAGGAAACGGCACACACCGATTCTTTGCCAGAAAATAATTTTTAGGAGGAACTACTATGCCCAGAAAGAAAACCGACCCCGAAGTGCTGCAAGAAGAAACTGTGCAGCCGGAAACCACACAAGCCGAAGAAACGTCTGCCGCAGAGCAGCCCGTATCGGAGCCGCAAGTTGAAGAAGCTGCAACCAATGCATCCACTCCGCCATACGGCGAAGAAGAACTGATTCCTATGAAAGAAGCCACCGAGTCAAGTGAACCGGAGAAGAAGTCATTTTACGATCTGGACTTCCGCGCACTTGACCAAGGTCTTTTGCCAGAGCAGCGGCAGGAGTGGAACACGATTTACGCCTCCTTCCGCGGCCGAAGCGTTATGCACGGCACGATCATCGGCGTCGCTCCGCATACCATGACCGTCCGCAGCGCACAAACAGGTCAGCTTGAGACCAAGCGGATGTACTGCGCGGTCGTCGTTCCGTTCCGCGTACGCATCCTGATCCCTGAAACGGAAATGTGGGCAGAAAACGAGGAACGCCCGGCGTTCGTTTTACGGAACATGCCGGGCGCTCAGATCGATTTTGTTATTACGCATGTGGATCGTGAAGAGGGCTTTGCCATCGGTTCCCGCCGTCTGGCGCTCCATTCGCGGCGCTACTTCTTCTCCACGCAGCCGCTCTGCCAGCCGGGCAGCCGCGTCCTGTGCCATGTGCTGGCCGTGGGCCCGCGCCGGTGTCTCGTCGAGTGTTATGGCTATGACGTGAATCTTTCTCAGCGAGACATAAGCTATGCGGCCATCCCCGACCTGCGGGAGCAGTACCATCCGGGCGATGAGCTGACCTGCGTGGTCAAGCAGTTTGACCGCAAGGCAGGTAGCTTGGAGATTTCCGTCAAGGAGACGGTTCCGAACCCCTTCGACGAAGCCAGCCTGCGCCACCCTGTCGGCTGCCGCCGCAGAGCAACCATCGCGGGAAAATACGCCGGCGGCGTGTTCTGTAACCTACCCGACGGCGCAGTCGTCATGTGCCGGTACTCGTTCCACTACGAGGACTCGGACTTCAAAACCGGCGATACCGTCATGGTCGTGATCCAGCGGTATGATGAGGGGAAGAAACAGATCTTTGGGAAGATTGTGGGACGATAATGTAAACTATAAAAACGCTTCTAACATAAACTTCAACCCCTTCCGCATTGTGACTACTATAGCCTTCTTGAAGGATACTATTCCAAACCCCAAATGCCATCCTTGATCTGCATGAGAGACATTTGGAGTATGAGGGATTGTCAGGGCGAAACTACGCCTACAAGATCTTGTCCTGACAATGCCTTCAAGGACGATGCGAAAAAAGTTTACATCCTTCAGCTGAATGAAGTTGACTGATAATAAGAGGGCTTGAGTTCTCCCAATGTCTTTTATATTCACGCATCCCTTATTGCGGCATTGAGTGCTTACTGTGCTGTGCAGCATTGTGTGAGCCAACATCAGCGATAATTATTATCGGCGGGACGGTCGCAGACACATAAGACTGGAGATAGGGTGCTGTCGACAGCGAAACTGCCTGAGAACATCAGTGTTTGAAGAATCCGTCAATGGCGTTTCTTCCCAGCCATAAATGAAATCAAAAATTACTGCATAGAGTTCTTGATATATGCAGCTACATCGTCAATTTCCGGGTATATGTAGGCAGTGTTAATGCCTAATCGATTTAACGATTTTAGAATTATTTCTTTTTTGGATGATGGAATATAATATATTTTCCGTTTATCATCTTCGCTGAAACGGTATTTTTCCTGGTCACCCATAAAATCGGCGTTGATGTCTTTAGAATGCGAGTAGACAATCGGATCCAGCCCCCACAAAAGGAATGCCCCCTCTTGATGTGCAATTCTTCTATTGTTTCGAGTAGGCTTTACAAACACTGGCCATCTCAGAAGATTGCTGTCAAGCGAAGATTCAATTTGTGGAAGTTCCATGCGGAGTTCATTCCAGTACTCACCGAACTCCTTTTCTCGAATAAACTTATCATTCATTGCATTGCACATATCACACTGTCTTTCATATTGCATCATAGGAAGACAAGACCGCACCGTAACGCTTTTATCTTTTGCGTATAAAATATTATCGTTCTTTACAGCGTATACAATGACCTCGCCCGTGTTGTCCTTTACTTCACAGGCAAAATAAAGCGCGACCAGGGGGTTAAATGAGAAGTCAAGCAGTCTTGTAGGCAGCCCATAATGCTGCATTTCAACTAAAAAATCAAGATGTGAATCGCATTTCAGAAAATCATCCGGGCAGCGGAGTACCAACTCCTGATACATCATGTATTCATTCTTATAAAAATTCTGAGACCTAAATAATGAAGGCTTGATTTCATAATTTATGTTTGTGTGCCCTCTGAAAAGCAAACTGTAATTATCCGGAAACTCCATCACTTCTTTAACATATTGCTCCAGAGATTCCACTCTTATCAAATCGATATTGTTTTCAACAATAAAATTTCCATATTGGCAAAAACGCGTTTTGCCAAAATAGAAAGTCATGAGGACCATCAGCCAAAACGATTCGCTCTTGCCGCCTTTAACTGTCTGCAGCAGTATATATACAATACTTTGATGCTCTTCCCGGGTCATTGCGCGTCTTTGACTCGGCATGGAAACACATCTATTGTAGAGTTCTTGCAGATCCTCCGGATTTTTCTCTATCAAAGAATAGAACTCCGATTTTCCTTTGAGTTGTTTCTGCAGCGATTCCTTGTTGTTGGGATATAATCCTTCATTGCAGCAAACATATCCATCATAAAAAAGCTTATTAAAAACAATTGCTTGAAACGCCGAGCGAACGAACCAAAAATCTGCTATTTTATAAAAAAGATCTTCATTTGACAAAATGCCCATGTATTTTCTCCCTTCGTCATCACAACTCAATAATATACCTTCAAACCGACATCGCTCCTGAAAGCTGGATTTATATATTATTGTATCATAAAGTTCGTTAAAATTCTACATTTAACGATTTTTCAAGCATGTTTTGACCGAAGTATAGCGGTTTCGCTGTCAGTGTCCTGTCATTTTCCGAAGGTGGGCATTAGGTAATAGTCAATTTTTTAATTGAATACAGATAATCAAATGCTTCGGCGCTGTCCGATTGTCAAAATATTTCTTCTGACGATTGGGAAACACGCTGTTAATTTCGAGTTTGTCGAAGTACGCGGGTGCCTATTCGTCTCTGGCATCAGAGCTAATAAATTAGCAAATTGAGATGGTAATAATAGCGTGGAGAATGCCATCTTACAATGTCATTCCCCACGCTCAACCCTTAGTTTATGTCAAAATCGAATATTTTTGAATAGTCCGGTTTGTGGCCGACAATCATGGGAGTACGGCTTATTCTAGACAATTCAAAGATATTATACGTGTTTGTATCAATAAGCAGTATAGAATTTTGCTTATTGAAAACCGCAACGTATTGAGGTTCTCCACTAGATATCAATTTTACTACTACATTTCCATCTAAATCCACACAACTATAGCTGCCATTTTGGATATCCTCGTCTTGCCTATAAATCAGATACTCTCCTCTAGGAAAGAACGAGATATACAATCCACTTCCGCAAAGGTCTTTTCCTGTAGAAAAGGTTCCTGTTATTTCTTTTTTGTTTACATGCATGTCCCAAAGGAAGCACACTGCAACTAGTAGTAACAATGCTAATCCAATGTATATCCAGTTAAACCTTCTTCGCATATTGCGTTACGCTATAAGTAAATGCTGGCGCATATAGTGAGTCGAATTCATATTCTCTTGTATGTTTATTCTGCTTATATATCACAATTGGCCGAATTTCCATTACTTTTTCGACGTACAGCTTGAAGTAGTCCTTTGTGTTTGGAACCTCAACAAACACGCCAGAACTCGTACTTCTTTGCCCCAAATTTACACTGATAGATATCCAATTGTACGGTTCCGGCAAAGAAAACGATACACCACCAGACACGCTCGGTCCTCCGGAATCCGAAAAGTAAAAGCCTCCGCCTGTAGGAAATCTATAGCCTCCTGGCACTTGGTTTCCTGCGTATCCTCCAAGCGTTTCATATTCATAATCAAGGTACTCATAGCGAAAACGTTCTTTATTATCCATCGTTTCTGCCGTTCCCTCGAGTTCCTGAATAATCTTATCCATTGCCTCATTAAACTGCCTATCTCGTTCTTCTTTTGGAACTATAATAACGACCTTGTCGTCAGCAGTCACCGTATCCCATGTACTATTACTGGTTGCAAAGGCTGGCGCAGAAAGTAGAAACAGAGTAATAATAGCTAAAAGAAATGCCATTGTTTTCTTCATGATAATCCTCCTATTTCTTATTGACTCGGTGTGCACTCTAACTTTATGGGGAAGTGCACACTGGAACTGCCGCTTTCAGTGTACTTAACTAGTAGTCCTTTCCTGATTTTTAGTAATTTACATAGCCTGTTGTCCTGACTTCGACGTCAGAGTTGTTTCTGATCGCAAACGTGTACTTTCCTCTTGTACTAATTTTCATGGATGCATCAATATATCCATCCTCTGCCCTGATCGGATGAAACAAGCCATCCGGCGAAATTAGTCCATAGTCAACGCTTGCCTCCCTAGGCTCATAAACGGCATGGAACTTCACCGATTCGCCAGCTGCCATTGAAAAGCTCGTATCAGCTGTCATTATTTCACCTGCCGGAACTGTCACTTCGAACGAATTCGAAGCCCGCTCCATCGTTAATAGTTCAAACAAAGTATGTTCCTTATAGTCTGCCGCACCTGCTGATCCTACTGCAATTCCAAAGCATATCACCATTGCGATCATTGTTGCCACGATTCTATACGACCGTTTTCTTTTCATACTCAACTACACCTACCCATTCTGACATATGTTTTGTAAACTGCTTCAAATTATTGGATATGTTCTAAATCCGCAGCAAGCACAAATCCGCTCTTCATGTCCGAAATAGCGTTAGGCACCGATAGGAAAGCACGAGCATTTGCTCAAAGCTAACCACATCTCTTGGTGAAAAGACATTTCCATTTTCACCATGGGTGACACCGAGGGCGTGTAGCGTCCTAACCGCCTCCTCAGCCCAAGGAGATATCGTCCCTGAGTCTTCAAAAGGAATCTCATCTTGTGCTTGTTCCAATACACTCGTACCCAATTCCAATTCTACAAACTCTATAGTACGATAGAGCATGGTTATGTACTGCTCACGTGTTACCATATCCGTCTCATGGAATTTTCCATCTTCCTGACCAGTTACAATTCCTGCTGTATATGCTTTCTCAACTACCCTCCTAAAGAAGGAATTGTTCATATCTGGAAAAACGTACGCTGTGCTGGTCTTAATTTCATGTCCTAACAGTGTTTCTGCCAGTTGCACTACATACCACACTGCTTGTCCACGAGAGGCTGCACATCGTAAATCGTCGTGCATCTCCCCACCGCCAGGATAAAGATTATTTGCCTCGGCCAGATAAGCCTCATCTCGTGCCCAACTGCTAAGAATTGGATACGCGCTTGCCTTAACAGGTATAATACATATACCAGCTATTAAAAAACACATCCACAGCGCGAGTAGTCGTTTTCCCATTTGGTTTCCCCTTAATTCACGCCACATAGCGAGTTGGTGCGCTTTCTCCAAGCAATTCCTCCCAATAATAGATCCAAAGTGCATAGTAATTAGTATCTTCTTCCGAATTCAATACCTCATCAAGGAAAACAGAAAGCTCTTGATTTTCTTCTTCGTGCATGAGCATCTCTGCCGCATTCGTTTCGCTGATGACGTCATCATAGTAATACGACGCAATTAGCTGGTCATTGATCTGCATTCTAAGCCCAATATATTCAAGTAAAACCTCTTTAGTGACTTTTTCTGTATAGTAATTTCCAGATAGTTTTGTACGGTCAGTCATTTCTTTCTTGATTTCCGCAATTTCCGCCCATTTCTGTTCTCGTTCCTCTTGCCCAGTCGGTCTCATATCAAGCAATGCGTTCATTCGACTGGTAAGCGCACTCATGGACTCTAGTTTCAAACTATTCGTCGTATCCATGCTTCGTGTAGAAGGCGCACTAATTTTAATCAGGCAGACAATGGTCCCGCGAGAAAGGGTATTCACATAATTTCTCAAACTAACCCACGAAAACGGGGAGTGCTGCCCCATGCTGACCTTATATTCCCCGTTTTCGTTAGACGTTCTGTGTACAATCTGCGTATGAGTAGTATCCCAGTCACTGGTACGAACATACTGCACAATATCCCCCGGTTCTAGATAATTATAAATCTCCATCCACGTATCTTCATCCGAAAAATCTCCAGCAGTATACTTGACAAACTCATATGCATGTTTGCCGCCATAATCATTTACGTCTGCCCAATACTGTCTGAATTCATGCGCACCTGTCCAAGAACTGCTTCTTCCTAACCCCACGCTGTCATAATAGTAATACCAGCTGCTGGCGTTATCTGGATACCGAACCGCAGATGTCATCTCCATGCCACCTGCGTATAAAGCCTGAGACGCAAAATTTGTGCAATCTCCACCTATTGAGTCGTAATTTGGGTACTCGCTGTTCGTGGTTATCGTGTAATCAGCAACATAATCTGCTGCTAAATCACGATTATAATGAGTATTTCTAGGACCATTGGTATATGTTGCAAACGCCGCACAGTTCAAAGATAGCGCCATCACGAGAACCATAACCACAGAGAAGCAATTTTTGAATATTCTGTTTTTCATATCCGTTTCTCCTTTATATTGATGTTGGTTCTTTCTATCTTCATAAAGTGGCCACTTTAATAAAGACTATTTATAAGCACTTTTACTCCAAACAGTTCTACCGTTCTATTTATTTAATCTTTCATTTCAAAGAAAACGCATTTTTTTCTGTTACATTTACGATTTCTCCCGGAATATCATCTATCGCTACATCGCTCTCCCCATCAGTCTCCATATTTTTTATTAGCCCAGTTAAAAGAATAAACGCCGCTAATAGAATAGCTATTACAACCAAAGCTGCCTTTTTTTCCTTATGACCAGGTATTTTCGCCAACTCTGCCTTTTGCTCTTGTATTTCACTAATATCTTCATTGCACAGCCAATCCAGAGATACATTATATATCTTTGACAATGACTTTAGTTTATCCATCGTAGGTACTGCATCTCCGCTTTCCCAACGGGAAATTGCCTGCCGAGATACACCCAGCTGTTCAGCTAACGTCATTTGCGAGATTCCGGCTTTGTCCCGCAGCACAATCAATTTATCTCTAAGTGTCACACTTTACGCTCCCAATTATATTTTTTTGCCACTCCAATGTAAACCACACGCGCTTTACATTGGGGGCAACTGCCAGTTGCTTTATTTTTTTACGTTAATTTCGGAGAAAATACGCGATTACAGAGGAAAAGGCTATAACCCCATCGTCCTCGATTCGCAATTCAATGCCTTCTATGCCCACCCCTAAACAAGAACGGCCATAGAAGGCATCTGGTGTTGTATTCCACTTTTCGCCTTTTATGGACTTCAAGCAAAGCTTGCGAAAACAAAATGCATAATCAGTTTGTTCAAGGCGTGATTTTATACACTCCAGATGAACCAAACCCATTGGCGCCTCTATCGCTCTCGGAAAGCTCATCAGTTTCCACCAGTTCTGCAGGATAAACCGGCGCGATCACCATTTGCGCTATCCGCATCCCCTTCGTAACTTCAAACGCTTCTTTTCCAAGGTTCATCAAAAGCACCTTCACCTCGCCGCGATAGCCCGCGTCAACGGTACCGGGAGTATTCAGTACAGTAATGCTGTGCTTCAAAGCAAGTCCGCTTCTGGGACGGATCTGGGCTTCTGTCTGCGGCGGAAGCTCCATGCAAAAGCCGGTAGAAACCGGCGTTGGCTTCTGCGGTTCTACAATGATGTTTTCGGCGGCATAAATATCAAACGCCGCATCATCAATATGTGCTTTTTGAGGGATTATACAATCTGCTGTCAGTTTCTTAATCTTTATGATAAACAATTACTCTCGCTTCCCTTCAAATAAATCATTCACGATCAAGATAATTGCGCCGGTCAATATGCCCAATGCTCCATTCCAGATTGAGTTCACTGCCTCCCTTGCCATATCAGGGTCTGTATAGTACCTCTGAATGAGTACAAAAAGGTTCTCTTTGCGGAGCACTAGAAGAACAAACGCAACGGCTATCGCAACGCCCCAGAGGATATACTTTAAGGCTCGTCTCGGATGGAGTCCCATAATGAAACGCATCCAATTATTAGAGAACGCCTCCTTTTGTGCAATCGCGCTACATTCTGTATAGCTTTGCGTCCAATGATACGCCTGCTGCTCTCTACGCAGCTGAACAAGGCAAACATCTATGTATCGCACGATTTCCTTCTCAAGGCTGTTAGCCTCGCACGATAATTCTTCGTTATGTGCGAGAGCGGACTGCAAGACTATCAGCATATCCAAGCAAAGCGGTGGAAGATCTGCCACCGTCTTCTGCTGAACAAGGATGGCTTCAAGTCGCGACAACTCGCTGATGTTTGTTGCGCAGCCCGCCGTTTTGTACTGCGTTCTTATTTCAATCAGAAGCTGTTCAATCTGTTTGATATTTGTCCGTGGATCCTCGAGTCCGCCATCATTATAGGTTCCGGCACATTTCAGCTTTGCAACAAGTTGCTCATACTGTGCGTAAGCTTTTCCCATCAGAAATTTTTTTAATCCCTTGGGTTTTTGCAGATATGTACCGAGAACGTCAGTGCGAATCGGTGGTTTACTATTTTCGGCTTCTGCAGAATGAATCAGGCGATAAAACACAAGCGTGGCAAAAGAGTTTGCTCCGCTTGAATCAGATATCTCAAATCGTTTTTTCTTGTTTGAGGGGTTATTGAGTGCAATAAGGAGCGGCCCACACCATGTTGGATCAAGTGTCGTAGAAATATGCCCGAAGCCCTTTGACACGATAGAAACTCGTGAATGAAAGGTTCCCATAATCTGCGGCCCTACAAATATGCTCTCCACGGTTGTAATAAGCACCGTATCATTTGCGGGGACATCCACATACCGCTTCTGACCGCTAGAATCTATTTTCAGCGGCAACCCGGTTTTTGTAGAAATAATGATATCAGATATCTGCAAATTATAGCCTGCTGCCGTCAAGTTTTCCTTACAGAAGGGTGAGATATATATTTCGCCGCGGTAAATTGCGTCCCAAATATCCGTATCCGCAAGCGGTCCGCAAGGCGCCGGCCCATTGATTGTGTGCAGAAGCCTTGCAATGTCTCCCGATTTTGCCCAAAGCGGTCTCATACAACTGATCACTCCTCTTTCACGCCTAATCTGTTCCCTCGTTTTTCCCTGTTTGCGGCAGTGGCGTTGGTTTGCGCTCGCATTTGTGGGGAAAACCACGCAAACTCAGCTCATCCTTATACGGCAGGATTGGTGTATAAAGTTGCGTATAGGCTCTTCCAATCGCGCCTTCAAATAGGATATACTGCGCACGGTTATGGGGATCACCCGAGTTGCATACATGCCGTTGCGATATACCCGGATACGGTTCAATATAATAGATTTTACTGATTTGATGCTCTTTCGCATTTTTTGCGCACATCTCACACGGGCTCGATGTCGTAAACAGACAGCCGCCTTTGATCTTTGGAGTTCGTCCCTGTAAGAGCGCTTTTTCCTCTCCATGCATCGCACGTGCGCTCATTGGGTTCTTTTCGCCAGTTACTTTTTCATTTAATGTCTTAAAGCAGAAACTGGCTGGCAAACCATTCAGTGACGCAGCCATTGAAAAGTCGTATTTTTGCAGGTTAATTTGAAATGGAGAGTTGCTTTCCCACTCGTAGTCACTGAATGCTCCTTTATCGTTTTGGCGCTGTAAATCAAGTAGATTTCGGTAAATACAAGGAGTTTGACCATATGGGACATCATTCCAACCGAGGGAAATGATATTGTATTCACTATCTGTGACAACGGCACCGGTCTGTCTCGAAATACAGCCAGAATTGACCTTCGCAGTGTACGCGAGCTGCATACAACGCTCAACAGGCGTTGGTGGAACCAGTCCTGGATGCATCATCAACGAAATATACCTGATAATATTCATTTTCAACTGATGCTTTGGGCTGGAATCTTCTTCGTTATTGGTGAGAAACACATCTGCGTTCTGGATGCAGTACTCCACATCCTGAAGGAAAAAAGGATACAACTTTGTTTTATACAGAAATGCGCGCAATGGATCGGCCAATACGCTTAGATAGTAATCACAGAGTGATGTGAAAATGCCTTGGTCCCGAAACCTCGGAGATACTTGTCCGTCCGCTCCAAAAACAACGCTGCGAATAGCAGTAGCAACGTCGTTATCCGTAAGAGATTTTAACATCTTCTGTTCTCGATCTTCTATACGATCCGGATTTTTGAACGGTCGACAATAAACACGATAGAATTCGTCGCAAGAATCGTTGCACAGCGAAGAAAGATATTCTCCAAACGTTTTTGCATCCATAGCATTCTCAAGTGCCTTCCAGTCAATATTCTTTAAGGTATCCGCAAAGCAAATGAACCTTCCGGCAACTGCATCTGGACGTTCGTTCAGATCAATAATATCGATTTCATCCTGCGAGAGACCTTTTTTCTGATCCTGAAGCAAACGGTGGATTCGGATTGTTTCGTCTCTCGATACCGCAAACAGATAGTATGCGGAATAGCGGTCACGCAAATAGTTGCTTTCATATTTGTTTTTCATCGAGTCAATCACAATTGCTGTTCGCTTGTCCGTATACGCTCCCGCACGGATATGCTTAATCATTCTATTGATTCTTTCAGCAATGGTATACAGGTTGCGTCCGCTTAGTGGATCTTCTGATCCCGCTGTTTCTTTCGTGCCTAATGGTTTTTCCGGTCTTGCCGTTTCTTTCGTGCTTAATGTTCCATAGAAGCGAAGATCATTTCCCAATTGTTGGAACAGTGAAGTATAATCATTTGATACGCTCTTTCGGATGCAGTCGGCAAGAAGTGGCAGAACATAGAGTATATAATTGCGAACACTGTGCTCATCTTTTTCTCCTAAATTATTCTCCTCAAGTTTCTCGTTATATTTTTGAGATAATACCTGAATCTCCCCCTTGTCAAGATCCGCCAAAATAGCATCAACATCGGTTTTCAGTCCTTCCGCTTCCTCCTTGCTTACTCCCTTCTTGCCTATGAATGCACTTGTTTGCTCGGGGGAAATTCGGATACTGGACGAAAGCCGTTTGATTTTTCTGTGAAACGATTCAACAATGCCAGCCTTAATGTGCTCTATATTCTGCGTTCCAACTGCAAGCCGCTCCCACGCCTCATCTTTTACGATGAAGCTTGTGATTACATCTCGCACACGAATAACGTGAAACGGAATACGGTTACAGTTAAAGTACCGAAGCAAAATACTATTTGCTCGCTGTTCATCTGAGGAAAAGCCATCAAGGCCCGGCGTGTCACGGGAGATGTCCCGGCTCCAACAAGAATCTTGAATAAACGATGAAACATATGAGCTTCCGGCACCAATTTTGCCCGTCAGTGCAATGATAAGGTATTGCTTTCTTTCATCAAAAATACGCTCAATTACAGATTTCTGGATGTCGTAGTCTGAAGATGGCCTGCATCCTTCCTGATTACTCATTTGAGTATCCTCCTGACATATTTGATGTAGTATTATAGAAGTTACCATCCTGTATTGTGAAAAGTTATTGCATAATTGGACATTGGGAACATTCTTGTGCCGTGCGACTCCCTTGTATGCTTTGGAAAGCAGCGTTGTCTTTTTTGGTATCGGTCGCACTTAGAGCGTTGCCGTCTTTGTCCCTTTCAATCGGACGGGGAGTTTTACACTGTGCACCGGTGTACGGACACATATTACCGTCCTTGATTGCATGCCGAATATACATTTGGGCAAGCTCGCTCTCCAGAAGAGACTTATGTCCGTTCAGAACGTTTTGCTTAAAGATCTCCCGATACTCCGCTTCCTTGATCAGGCTCTTTTTATCGAGCAGATTCCAGCCATAGGTCGTAATCGTCAGCATTGCTTTTACCAGAACGGACTCTGGGGCATCATTTTTTATATTGATGGTCATTCCAACGATAGAGCCAACGCCATCGTACTCCTGATCTTTTCCTGAAGGAATGTAGTAACGGGTCACTGTCGTTTTATCATTGATAAATACAAAGTTCTCCTGATCCAGCCGGAAAAAGAACGACTCGTTGCTTCTCAAAAAATCATGCAGCGTGTAGTTGATGCAAGAAGCATCCCCACTGGTGATGAGTCTCCAGACGTTTTCCGGTCCCTCAAGGCCATAATGCGGCGAAGGTTCCGGAAGCCGCCCGGAATAATTATCATCTGGATAACAGTACACCAGATCGACAGTAACCTTATCTGAATCCGTTTCGCCGGAGAGCATCAGCACAGAATCCCTGATTTCCACCAAAAGCGTGCGAAGCTGCTCGTGGATATCATAGACAAGGACATTCTTCCGAAAGTTAAACGGTCTCCACTCCGGAACTCGTCCATAAGTCAACTGCAAAATACTTCTTGTTTTTGCTTCGTTGCTCTTTTGCTGGGCAAGTAAGGTAGCCTTTGACAGTTCTTCCTGCTGACACATTATCAGATAATCCCGTTTTGTTATGCATTTGCGTATGGAACAATACAATTGAAACGCAGCTGAGGCAAATGCGCAAAGGAAAGCGATCTGCCTCAGAGAGATTCCTGCTATCATGATTCTTTCACTCTCGGAGAGCGACACAAGCAACGATGCACATGCAAATACAAAGGCAATCACAGGAGCCCTAAGTTGGAAACCCAATCGTTGAAACCCTCGAATGCGATCTCTCTTTTTCGGCGACAAGTCCATCTTTTCCTGATCCTCTCTTTACAGTTATTTCACCTGACGTACATGCATCCCTTATCCACGGAAAGAACGAAATCTATTTTTTTACTCTTCTACAATCACAGTTGGAACGCCACTGGTAAATACTTTTGTGACCTCAGCCTGACATACCGGACAATACACTTCTTCGAATTCTCTGCAACCCGGAATCGCATCATTTTCGTCAATTCTCAGTTTTGCTTTACACTTAGGACAAACACATTCAACCATTTGAATTCCTCCTTACATTTTCTGCGTATTTTTCTTTGCTTTTTGACTTTAATTTGTATGGGCTTTTTCTGTGCCTTTATCAAATCCTCCTTTATTACCAGCTCCGCAAATCTTCTTGCCCTATTTTTTGCTGCCGCTTTTGTGGCGAAAAACATGACCCCCAAATACAATAACGGCACCGCAAACAACCACAAATACTCCAGATCATCAGGCTTCAGCACGGCAAAAATCCCCACGGTCAGCAGCGTCAGGATGAGCAGGGACAGCGCAGACATACAGATATCACGCGTCATCAGCTGCATCCGCTGTCCCTCTATGACATTTCCGCATCCGGCTTCCCTGCCGGCGTGCAGAAGTTTGTACCACTCTGCACTCTGCTTATCCGGCGGAAGCGCTGACAGGTCTTTATACTTTTCCCTCGCCGCATCCAGGTCGAAGCAGAACGACCTCTTTCCGGCTGCGATCTCAGAAAAAATGGTATCACTCGGCATACTGCCATACACGATCTTTGTCTTCATCGCATCCGACCATATCTCGTTCAGGATCACAACCAGCACGCTGAGTCCGCTGACCCAAATATCCATAGCCGCCATTTGGAGCAGGGTATTCAGCAGATCTGCGCTATCAGCAGAGAAATCCGTATGCAGCGCAATGGACGCAACCGTTATGAGCAGATACGCAAGAATAAACTGCCGCAGTTCCTTTTCCTTGTAGTCCTTGACATAATGGTCTTTCATGACTCCGTCACCTTTTCAAACGCCCGGCGAATTGCCTGCATGAGACCATCTTCCCGATGCATGAATACTTCGCGCTCGGATTTTGTTGTGAGAAATCCAAAAGTTCCAAAGTTATCGGCATAGTTGCGTTGATCCTTTTCCTGTTGAGCCAGATATAGCTCAGATTGCTGATTACGCTTCTTGATCGTGTGCAGCAGATTAAGCTTATGCTTATCAGAAATCTGGCACGAGTTTATAGCGTAAATCGTCCTTTTCCAGCTTATAGTTGCGCTTAGGATGATATCCGCTTCAGGCGTGTGTGCTGAAACAAAAAGTCCATACTCCCCCTTTTCCGACTTGCATTGGTAATAGTTCAAATAGCGTTTGCCGGCGATCACCGCTGTCCGCTTCTGCCATGGGGAAACATGCGCCTGCGACACCATCTTAATATACTCGTGTCTGGCGCTTAAATTTTCCTCCGTCCCGGCAATACTACTTGACACAATCCAAATCACCCCAGGCACACCCTCTCTTTTCCGGCACTCTTCAGCGTTACCGACGCCGAAAGCAGCGGCAGCTCTACAATACCGTTTTTTGTATTGTGCGCCGCATTATATTTTTCTTTTTTCATGAAATCAACCAGCTTGTCAGAACCACCGCTTGTTTTTCCGGAACCGCTATTGTCGGACACAAGGTACTGCTTTTTATAAGCGTCTCCGCCCAGCTCATCAAAAATGGTCGTGGCATCATCCAGTTGCCCATGATGCGGAAGCTGGATGTACACGTAGCTGTCCAGCTCATGCAGGTAATCCGGCGATGCGTCACCGCAGAGCAGGATCGTATTTTCATCGCTCAGCGTACACTTCAGCTGAACGCTGGCCGCGTTCATAACCGTTTCCTGCGCATCACCCTCACCAATATTGTCGCTTTCCCGCGAGTCGATTGCCTTGGCCGCTACTTCAATAAACTCGTTCTCCGTCGGTCCGACGATCGTGCATTCGCCAACGGCGGTATCCGGAATCGCGTTCACACATTCAAACCCGCAGTCCTCTGCCGTCTCGATGATTTCTTTAATATGGTCAAACTTCTCCAGCAGCGATTTTTTCAGAGACTCCCGGTTCCTGCGCCCATCGTCTACCTTATCAAGGATTTCATCCACGTATTTCAAATACTGATGTGTAAACACCCGCACGGTGTATTTTCCGTTGTCCTTCAACCAGTCCAGCAGCTCGCAAACGCCGTCGGTGTGGTCGGAATCATTGTGCGATACTACGACATTGACGTTCTTAATCGCGCGATGCTTTTCCAGAAAGGACTCAACCTCCTGTGCGTGCAGCGAATGTCCGCAGTCGTAAACGACCAGAGACGTTTCGCCGTACAGCAAGATGCAGTCGCCGAAGCGCGTGTCCATATCGTTGTCGTAATGACTAAGTGCTTTGAGTTTCATTTTGCCCCTCCAATAGCTTCTAAAATAATCGGTCTACTATATAGACACCCGTTTCTTGAAAATGCAACCGAATTATGTAAAATTTTAAGAATATTTGTTGTATTTTCTCAAGTGGCGTGTCTAGTAATTAGAAAGGTTATGTAAAAATAGAGTATTGAGGAGGATTACTTATGCTGAGGTTCATTTACCATTCCTGGTCGTGGATTGCTGGAATCAGTGCTATCATCGGAATCGTAACCGCATTCTTTACTATTAAAAGCCGGGCCGGTCATACTGGCGCAACAGGCATCCTGCGCATTGCCATTATCGTGCTGACTTGCAATTTTCTGTTTGTCTCGCTCACTGTACACCAGCTCTTTACCGAAGTTCCGGACGTTCTTGGGCAAACTGTGGCAATTGCAAAAGGCAAGCTTGAAGCAGCACGTTTGGATTTTAAGCTCGCGCTGAATCTTACCAATTTGGGCGGCGATGATCAGCTTTATGTCGTCGATTACCAGTCATTAGATCCCGGCGAAATTGTACTATCCGGCACTACAGTTGAAATCTCCTATCATGTTCCGGACTCCACTGGCGAAACGCCCACCGTTGAACGAGACACACCTGAGTCCACGCCCCAGATCAAAGACAATTCAACCGTTTCGACGGCTACAACAGTTGTGCCATCCGTTGTTGGAATGGAACAAACAGATGCGACTAGTCTTTTGCAGCTAAATGGTCTGCAATTTCAGGTCTGGTGGAGCTTCCAGGCAAAAGAAGATACGGAAGCCTACTACATCGTCTCGCAGTCTCCCAGCGCGGGAGAACAGGTTCCTGTAGGAACTGTTGTAGAATTGGAACTGACAGATTCTGTACCCGATCAAACTATCACCGCAGAAAAGCGATACACTGCCAACGATGCTATGGTACGCAGCGCGGAGGATCAGCGCTATTTCATTCTAAAAACGGCTGGAGCCTCAATGCCATCCAAATATGATCTTGATTCCGGCGAAACGTCAGTTCTTGATTATATTACAGAAAGCCTTTGCTGCATTACGCTTCACTTTACCGATCTTGGTGATGCAGAGGTGGCGCTGTTTTATCGCGATGCCAGCACCGGCTTTGTCCTGTCACAAAGCGATCTTCAAAGAGAGATCTATTTGAATAAGGGACACTATGTTCTGACCATTTCCACCGAAACATCCACCGTCCAGAAGGAACTGAACGTTGACCATTCCGGAAGCTATACAATTCAGTAAAAACGATTTTAGCTGCATTAAAAATCGGCATCACTTGAAGCATTAGCAAGTGTAATTGTCAGCGTTGCTTTGCTACAATATCCCTGTATTCAGGTCAGAGCAGTATCAGGGCGGAGCAGATGAAGGGCGGAGGTGAAAGCTTGGGGACAGGTATGCCCCGGTTCCGTGCGCAGGCCAGTGAATACCAAAATACAACAGGACCAGTAAGACCGTAATTGCCGCTTGGCAGTTACGGTCTTTTTGCGTCCAAAAACGATGAAAGGAGTGAAACTATGAATGCCAGAGAAAAGCAGACTCATGCCAATCAGCTATTACAATCCCAAGCAGGAGATCCGTCTCAGCGCGTATGCGGACACGATCGTACTTGAACCGGATGGACGCGAGCAGCATCTTCGGGCGATCCGCTTCGGCGGGTACCCGGAGATGGTGCGCGCCATGTCGGACGCGATCTACGCCGGCGCGACGCTGGAAACGGAATTTGCCGGTGAACCAGCCATGCTCGCCTGCGAACCAAAGAAGTACGAATGCCATCTGAGCCACGACGGAATTTACGCCGAGGCAACGATCCTTTCGCTGGACGATGCAGATGAGACCAGATCAACCAACGAGGAAGAAATGGGCGGTCAGACGAATGTAGAGCTGCCGCCGCGAAAGTGCGTTCTTTTTTGTCCAGCCGGAGACCGGCGGGCGCTGTTTGAAGCGCTGGACCGGAAAACGGCTGTGCCGCTTATCCCGGAGTTTCAGGACTATGTTTTGGACGAATTGCAGCGGCGCAGATTTCTCAAGCCGCTGCGCGTCATCTCCATCCGGGAACGGCTGGAGGCGTGGCTGCTGCTATGCAAGAAGGACGACGCCAATATCGTCAAGGTACTGGAGGACGGCTTAAAAGCCAGCGCAATTCGTATTCCTGGAACGCTTCAAGATCCACACGGCTTTGACAGCGTCCATTCCGTCACCAGCTATCTGTCTGCGTTCGGCGTGACTGTCGCAGAAAGAATCCGTGAGCAGTTTCAGCCGCTCTTTGACCCCGCCGCGGAGCAGCTTTCCCCGGAGATTTTACGCATCAACGACCATATCCGCGAACACGCGGGCTACAGCCTTTACCCGGCGCAGCTTGCGGTTGCGGAATCGGTCAAGCGCAAGCTCTCGGAGGGAAAGTCTGCGTTCATCGTGGCGGAATGCGGAAGCGGCAAAACGAAGATCGGCGCAACGGCGCTGGCCGCGTATCAGGCGCAGAAACGAAAAAAGACGTTCAACATCATCCTCTGCCCGTCGCACGTTGCGAAGAAGTGGGTGCGTGAAATTGCCGAAACGCTGCCAGAGACTGCGGGCGTCATCGTCCGCAGCATTATAGAGCTGGACAGTTTGTACGCACAGTACCGGCAGGGCGACAAAAGCATCTACGCCGTCATCAGTAAGGAAAAAGCCAGAGACGGCTATATGCGCCGCCCGGCTGTCCTGTTTGACGCGC
>ERZ827440.1833-NODE-1833-length-21319-cov-3.607412_pt1 | contig 21319 bp, 14 predicted proteins | sample MGYA00519774_ERZ827440 | MGnify/ENA primary metagenome ERZ827440 (study PRJEB31778, sample SAMEA3449302) | human gut metagenome | biome: human gut; feature: human-associated habitat; material: faeces | place: United Kingdom | collected 2010/2012 ... | reverse complement strand
GCGAATTCTGGAAGCGGAGCTTTACCTGCTGCGCCTGCCCGGAGAACATGCCGAAGACGGCCTTTCCGTAGCGCGTGAGATCGAGCGTTTTGGCCTCCTCGGTCATGAGGCGGGGCTTGTCGCTGATGGTGAGCTTTGCCATCTTGTCCACGCGGTAGTGCGTCAGACCGTGGCGCTCGGAGTGAGCGATGAGGTAGTAGTTTTCATCGTCCCAGACGAGGGCATAGGGGCTGGCAAAATAGTCGCCCGGGCGCTCGTGCTTGCGGCCGTCCACGCCCCAGTCAAAGTAGCGGAAGCGGACCTGAAGGTTCCGGGCGATGGCCTCGTGGATGCGGTCGACGGTATAGTAGACGCTTTCATTCATCGATTTGACGCGGTCGCGGACGGTCAGCTGCCGCTTGAGCTGCGCGGCCTGATACTTGCTGCAAAGCGTCGAGAGCTTTTCAATGAGCGCCACCGACTTGCGCTCGGACAGAAACTTGCTTGCCTGCACCGCGCCGGAGAGCAGCTTCAGCTCGGCCAGCTCAAACGGGCGCGAAGCCAGAAAATACCCGCCGCCGGGGCCTTTTTGCAGCATGATATCCATCCCGAACGCCTGCAGGCACGCAACGTCCGCATAGACGCTCTTGCGCTCGGCGCGGATGCCGCGCGCGGCCAGATACGACACAATGTCTTGCATGGACAAAATATGATCCTCATCCGACTGCGTCTCAAAGAGCTCCTTGAGATGCAGGAGCTTGAGCTTCTGGTTTTCAGACCTCGCCATGTGATCGCCTCCCTATATCCGAATTTTACCTGAAAAACGAAAAAATGACAAGTGATTTTGGCTGCGATATATCGGGTTCAAGAAAAATTTACAAATAGGAGAAAATATGTTATATATTGGTTGCCATTTATCCTCGTCCAAGGGCTTTGCGGCCATGGGACGGATGGCGCTGTCCATCGGCGCGAACACCTTTCAGTTTTTTACCCGCAACCCCAGAGGCGGCGCGGCCAAGGACATTGACCCGCTGGATGCGGCGGCGCTTGTGCAAATGCAGCATGCAGGAGAGCTTGGCTGCATCGTCGCGCACGCGCCCTATACGCTGAACCCCTGCGCAAAAGAGGAAAAGACGCTCGAGTTTGCGCGCAATACGATGCAGGACGACCTCCGGCGCATGGAATATGTGCCGGGGAACTACTATAATTTCCATCCAGGAAGCCACGTCGGGCAGGGAATTGACGAGGGAATCCGGAAAATTGCTGAGACGTTGGATTTCGCGATGTTTGACGGGCAGACGACCACAGTGCTCCTTGAGACGATGGCGGGCAAGGGCACGGAGGTCGGCGGGAGGTTTTGCGAGCTGCGGCAGATCATTGACCGGGTGTCGCGCCCCGAAAAGCTCGGCGTGTGCCTCGACACCTGCCATGTAAACGACGCGGGGTATGATATCGCAGGGAGCTTAGACGCGGTTTTAGAGGAATTTGACCGGGAGATCGGCCTTTCAAGACTTCGCGCGCTGCATCTCAACGACAGCAAAAATCCGCTTGGCGCGCACAAGGACCGGCACGAACGGCTCGGAGAAGGCTATCTCGGCATCGAAACATTCTATCACATTATCGAGCATCCGGCGCTGCGGGGGCTTCCGATGATTCTGGAGACGCCCAACGAGCTTCCCGGCTATGCGGCGGAGATTGCGCGGCTTCGCGCGTATGACGCGGCAAACGCAAACAAATTGTGAAGATATTCTTAAGCTTCTTGACGGATTTTATCTGATATGGTACTTTAAGTTGTAATCAAATTCGAACGAGGATGGGAGTGACGCGCATGCACGAGCAGCACGACCGGCGATATTTCAAATGGGGGCTTACCGCTCTGACGGTCATTTTCATCAGCATTCTGCTGGTGGTCATCTTTACGAATCTTCCGGGCTTTTTTTCGCTGCTCGGTGCGGTCGGAAAGATTCTCTCACCGCTGGTGTCGGGCATTGTGATAGCGTTTCTGTTAAACCCGATTGTCAATTTTGTCGACCTGCGGCTGCGGCCGCTGCTGGAAAAGCGGGGGCTGAAAGCCTCGAAGGCGTATAAAATCAGCCGCGGTATTTCGCTCGTTTTCGCGTTCATCTTTGCTGCGTTCATCGTCTATGCGTTTTTCTCGATGCTGGTGCCGCAGCTCTATGAGAGTGTGATGAGCATCATCGACAGCGCACCGGAATACTATCAGAGTCTGGAAAAATGGGCGGTCAATGTGCTCGAAGACAATCCGGAAATCCGGACGTATGTCGAGCGGGCGCTCAACACGATGCAGAGCTATGTGGAAAACTGGGTCAAGACGAGCTTTCTGAGCGATGTGCAGAAGATTCTTGCCACGCTCACGACGTCTGTGATGGCAGTTGTCAAGTCGATTACGAACTTCATCATCGGTCTGGTTGCGTCGATCTACATTCTCTGGTCGAAGGATACCTTTCAGGCGCAGGCGAAGAAGATGGTCGTCGCGGCATGCAAACCGGAGGCGGCAAATCATCTGCTGGATCTGGGCAGCAGCATCAACCGGATTTTCTCGGGCTTTATCATCGGCAAGATCATAGACTCCGCAATCATCGGCGTCTTGTGCTACATCTGCATGACGCTTATGAAGATGCCGTACACCGCGCTGATCGCGACGATCGTCGGCGTGACGAACGTCATCCCGGTCTTCGGCCCCTTTATCGGAGCCGTGCCGAGCGCGCTCATCATACTGCTGGTCGAGCCGCTGCAGGCGTTCTACTTCATCATTTTCATCATCGTTTTGCAGCAGGTGGACGGCAATGTCATCGGCCCCAAGATTCTCGGCAATACCGTCGGTATTTCGGGCTTCTGGGTGCTCATTTCGATCACCGTTGCGGCGGGCATTTTCGGCTTCGCGGGGATGCTCCTCGGCGTGCCGGTGTTCGCGGTCATCTATCTGATCATCAGCGATATTGTGAACTCCTCGCTGCGCAAAAAGCAGAAAACGACCGTCACGGACGATTATTACGATATCCATGAGGTCGCCGATCTCGACCGCAAGGCGCAGGCGGAAGAAGCGCCTGAAGAAACCGCTCCGAACAACACGTAGGGGTCGATGCCGGGAGGCTCACAGAGAACTCGTAGGGGCGGACGACCCTGTCCGCCCGCAGAAAAGTCCCGATTTTACGGTAATCCTTGGCGAATTCGCAGCTTCCCAATGGGGCGATGTGCTCAATCGCACCCTACGCAATACCGGGAGGCTCACAGAGAACCCTACGAACCCCTTGGGGAAATGCACGGTTAAAGGAAGGATAAACAGCTTTGGAGGCTGCTGCATCTGCGGCAGCTTCTTTTGAACCTACAGGAGAACACCATGCAGGAAATCTTAACGAAATTTTTAGACACGGTGGAGCAAACCCCGGCGCTTTTGCAGCTGGACGGGGCGCTTCGCTATGTCTTTCCGCTGCTGGCGCTCGTGATTCTCATCCGCTGCGGAAAATCCCTTCTGATGTTCCGGCGCGAGCCGGAGGTCTGGGCGTGGCTGGCGGGGCCGACGGGAGACCGTATCCCGGTCATGCACTGGGAGAGCCTCATCGGCCGCGGCAAGGGCTGCGACGTGACGCTCGAGTATCCGACGATCTCGCGCACACACGCTGTGCTCACGCGCTACGACGACGGCAGCTGGACGATCATAGATGTGGGATCGACGGGCGGCGTTTTTGTGAACGGAAAGCAGCAGAGCTTGTCTGTTGTGCGCTTTGGGGATGTGCTGTCGTTCGGCGGTGTGGAGTTTACGCTCGTTCCCATCACGCAGGAGCAGGAGCGCATCCAGGCGGAGGCCAGAACCCGACGCGCGGTGGTGCGTCCGTGGCTGACGCTGCTGCTTCTCACACTTTTCCAGATGCTCGCCTGCGCGCAGCTGTGCGTCCATCTGCCGGAGGACGCGGAGGCGATTCTGCCGGGCTTCCTGGCGTTAATTGCCGTCGAATGGGGGCTTTTTGCGCTCTTGCGGCTGGCAAAGCGCAGGAGCTTCGACGTGGAGACCGTCGCGTTTTTCCTCACGACGATGGGCCTTTGTGTTGTCTCGACCTCCACGCCGGACTCCATCCGCAAGGAGCTCATTGCCGTTGTGTGCGGCATTCTTGCGTATTTGGCCGTGAGCTGGAGTCTGCGGGATTTGGAGCGGGCAAAGAAGATCCGGTATTTAGCGGCGGCCGGCGGTATTTTGCTGCTGGCGGCGAACCTGCTTCTTGGCGTTGAAAAATTCGGCGCGAAGAACTGGATGCAGTTTGGAGGCGTCTCGTTCCAGCCGTCGGAGCTGGTCAAGATCTGCTTCGTGTTCGCGGGCGCGTCGACCTTGCAGCGATTGATGGCAAAGCGGAATTTGATTCTCTTTATCGGCTATTCGGCGGCCATCTGCGGGTGCCTGGCGCTCATGAACGACTTCGGCACGGCGATCATCTTCTTTGTGACGTTCCTGATTATTGCGTTCCTGCGTTCGGGCAACTTTGCGACCATCGCCCTTGCCTGCGCGGGGACTGGCTTTGCAGGCGTTCTGGCGCTCCAATTCAAGCCCTACGCGATGAAGCGCTTTTCCGCATGGGGGCACGTCTGGGAAAATGCGGCCACGACTGGCTATTCGCAGACAAGAGCCCTTATGTGCATCGCCTCTGGCGGTTTATTTGGCCTCGGCGCGGGAAAAGGGTGGCTCCACCATGTGGGCGCGGCGGATACGGACCTTGTGTTTGCGCTCGTGAGCGAGGAGTGGGGGCTGCTGCTGGCGGTGCTCTGCGTTGCGGCCATTGTGATTCTGGCGGCGTTCGTGGTGCGGTCTTTACCGCAAGGAAGAAGCTGCTTCTATGCCATCGGCGCGGCGAGCGCTGTGACGATCTACGTCGTGCAGGCGATGCTGAACGTGTTCGGCACGACGGACATTCTACCGCTCACGGGCGTGACGTTCCCGTTCGTGTCAAACGGCGGTTCGAGCATGATCTGCGTCTGGGGGCTTCTTGCCTTCATTAAAGCGGCGGACACGCGGCAGAACGCGAGTTTTGCCATCCGCCTTCCCGGCAGAAAGGAGGCGGCCGCATGAAAAAAATCTCCAAGCGTTCGTGGATGGCCATGGCGCTGGCCATGGCGCTTCTGGCGGGGCTGCTCATTTTTGTGGGAAGTTATTTTGTAAACGCGAAAACCTGGGTGACGTTCCCAGGAAGTCCGCATGTGTATACGGGCGTGAACCCGGACTGCGGCAGAATCTACGACCGGTCGGGCATGCTGCTTCTGAATACCGACGATGGGCGCGTATACAGTACCGACGAGACTGTTCGGCGCTCGACCATGCACTTACTTGGCGACCGGGACGGGTATATCAGCGCGCCGCTGCTGAAAACCTACGCGTCTAAAATGTTTGGCTTTGACGTTGTAAACGGGCTTTATACGAGCGAGCCAGGAAGCGTCGCAGCGAGGCTCACGATCAGTGCGGCCGTGCAGTCCGCAGCGCAGCAGGCGCTTGCCGGTTACCGGGGCACGATCGGCGTTTATAATTACAAAACGGGCGAGCTTCTCTGCGCGGTCACGTCGCCGAGCTATGACCCGGACAATGTGCCAGACGTGGCAAACGACACGACGGGAAGTTATGAGGGCGTGTATTTGAACCGCTTTTTTGACGCGTCCTATACGCCGGGCTCCATTTTTAAGCTCGTGACGGCCGCTGCCGCGCTGGAAACCATTCCGGATGTGCAGTCGCGCACGTTCCAATGCGACGGCAAAACGATCATCGGCGGGCAAGAGATCATCTGCAACGGCGTACATGGAAGCCTTGATCTGGCCGGTGCGCTGGCGCATTCGTGCAACGTGGCCTTCGGAGAGCTCGCGGCGGAGCTTGGGGCGGAAACCTTGCAGGACTACGCGGAAAAGTTGGGGCTCACGGGAAGCTTTTCCTGCGAGGGCTACACGGTCGCGTCCGGCAAAATTGACCTTTCCCAAGCGGACGATGGAGACGTTGCATGGGCGGGCATCGGGCAGTACACCGACCAGGTAAGCGCGCCGGCGTTTCTTCGCTATATGGGCGCGATTGCAAACGGCGGACAGGCAGCCGCGCCCTATCTCATGCAGCGCGTGAGAAAGGGTGATGATATTACCTACGAGGCAAAGACGGTGCTTTCTGATGCGGTACTGAAGCCGGAGACGGCGGACACGCTCACGAAGCTTATGCGAAACAACGTGCAGAGCGTCTACGGCGACTGGCAGTTCGGCGGCCTTTCCGTCTGCGCCAAATCCGGCACGGCCGAGCGCGAGGGGCAGACAGCGAACGCGATGTTTGCGGGCTTTGCGCTCGATAGCAGCTGCCCGGTGGCGTTTGTGGTGTTCGTGGAGAACGGCGGCTCGGGAAGCGCGGTGGCCGCGCCCATGGCAGCGAAGGTTTTACAGACCTGCGCGCAGGTATTGTCGGCAGAAGCGGCGGCAAAATGAAGAAAAGTGCTTGACAAAGGGCCGGATTTCGTGTATGATAATCGAGCTGTTCGGAGCATACCGAAATGTCAATTGTGACGGCAGATATCTGGAGTGGTATCGAAGCGGTCATAACGAGCACGACTGGAAATCGTGTGGCCGTGTTGAGCGGCCCGAGGGTTCGAATCCCTCCCACTCCGCCATAAGTCCACCGTAATTTTGATAGAATTACGGTGGACTTTTTCTATGCCCGAGAGCCGCTTGAAATCAAGACTTTTGCCGTTTTTGAGCATAAACGAACCCCGCTGCAGAGCGTTTCTGCGGCGGGGTTTTGTGCGGTTTGTGGCGATTGAGGCTGTCTGTGCCGTCGTAATCGTTAAACTACCGAGTATTCGTTAAATCACAGCGGTAATCGTTAAACAGCCAAATTGCTCATTGCTACTTAGACGCACGCCCTAGTTGCTTCAACTTCTTTCAACGTTCTCCCATCAGCAACTTTCCAGGCCTTTGGACCGCTGATGCTGTAGCCCAGAACAAAACTGACGGCAATAGATGAATTGGAAAAAGTCATTTATTGCGGCTAATTCTTGAATGTATTTATCTTACGTCACAGTGAGTTTCTGGGAAAATATCTCGGCCAGAACATTTCCACCTCTGTATACAGGCTATATGAGAAAGCCGTATTTTTCACAAATAGAGAATCTTCTCTAGGTACATACGTGCTGGAAATGACTTTGAAAGCAAGGACTTCTGGAGGTTCCGCTGTGTTTTACAGTAGAGCTTCAGAAGCACTTTTTCTATTTATACGATTGTTGTTGGACAGTTATGTGGCCTTTGGACCTTCCCCTCAAAAACGGCTGTCGGAGGAACAATTAAAAGATTCAACCCGACCTAGAAAATTTACGCTTGATTATGTTTTTGGTATTGACATACTAAATCTGGTGTGATAGAATACTAGCAGAAAGTCAAAGGAGGTATCTTTCTATGAGTAAGAGCTCAATGAATGATGAGGCCCTGTTCAATGCAGCCAATATAATTAGAAGCTATGGTTTTTCGGATCAATCAAGCATGATTGACATCCTCTATAGAGTCGTTATGACAAAAAAGGCTCTCTCCAGCAAGAACGATGACTGCGATACTGTCTATCATACTATGCAGGAAGTATCTGCTACGCTCCCTCGCTTCCCCGGCGATGCCGACCTGTTTTTCGCTATTTACAACGCTCTATCTCCGCTAGACGAGCGAGGCATTCTTTCCTTTATAAATATTGCAAACGATGGCCGAGAGCTTTTCGCCCCGAATGTCCTGATCGAAAAGTTTTTTGAGTATATCGAGGATGACACCAACAAAGTTCTGGTTACTGAATGTGAACAATACGGACCGTCCTTATTCGATGTAATTGAATCCAACCCGAAGGTCCAGTTTACACTGACCTCTCGTCAAGCAATAAAAACCGAGTTGCTTTCGGTCGTGTATGCAGGGATCAAGAACGTGAAACTTCTTGCCGCTGATATTTACAGCTACGGCTTCACAACCGAGAAATATGATCTTATCCTCTGTATCCCGATTTTCGGCGGACGAGCACTTGTAAACGGTGAAGATTTCATCAGCCGGGAGCCCGATTTGATTGCTGTACAGAATCTGCTTTACCACATCAATATGGACGGCAATCTCGTGATGGTGCTTCCTGCAAAGATCACGTTCGGTGGCGGCAGCACAGCCTCTCTCAGAGAATACATTGAGAAAAACTACAAAATAAAGGAAATAAGTGCCCTGCCAACAGGTTTATTCACACCATATACGTCCATCCGCACCTACTTGTTTGTGTTCTCCACTGGAAGGACAGATGATGTGGTTCTGAGGCAGTATGAATCGGACAAACCAATCCGTAAGACTTCGCCGTGCAAAAACCTCGTGGTAAAAAACGAGATCCTTCTCTTCAGCGATGAGTTTGCCGACCTTAACGGCTGGAACATAGACATGGCCTTTTCTGAAGAAGACGAAGATATCAAGGCCTTCTCCGCCTCCCCAGTAAAGAAGCTGCGCTTGAAGGATGCAGCGACAGTGTTTCGGGGCAAAGCCGTGAACGCAAAAGCTGAAAACGGTAATGTAGCGGTTATCAACATTTCAAACATCACCGACACCGGAATCGACTATGAGAACCTCGACCAAATCGATGAGGAAGAAAGAAAGGTGTCACGCTATATTCTGGAAGATGGCGACGTTCTTGTAACCGCCAGAGGAACTACGGTAAAAATTGCAGTCTTTGAGAAGCAACCGATGATCTGTATTCCTTCTGCGAATATCAACGTGATCAGGCCGAAAGACATGCTGCGTGGAGCTTACCTGAAACTTTTCCTTGAGTCCCCGGTAGGAATAAAGATGCTCCAAAGTCTACAGAGGGGCACTGTGGTGGTAAACATCAACTACAAGGATATTATTGAGTTGGAAGTTCCGGTTTTGCCACTTGAAGCGCAGGACGCTCTAATCGAAGAGTATAACACCGGTCTGAGGTTCTATAAAGAAACCATCGCTGCAGCCGAGGAAGGCTGGCGAGGCGTCCAGCAAGAAATCCAATCAAAACTGTTTTGAGTCCGTTTTTTGGTACAGCTAATTTGATACGATAAAATCGACAAATTATGGAGGAAATAATATGGCAACGACTTTTAACGAAGATAATACCATTGAGCAGATGATCATTTCCACCCTGAAAAACAACGGTTGGAAGTATATCCCTGCCGAGGAGCTCCCTCGCATGCATTCGGATGTGCTGGTCGAGCCTATGGTAAAAGAAGCCCTGATTAGATTAAACCCCGAAATCGCAGAGGACCCGTCTCGTGCAGATGAGGTCATATATAAACTGAGAACCGTTATCCTCTCCGTTCAGCCCCACAACCTCGTTACCCAGAACGAGGTTTTCAAGAAGATGATCTTTGAGGAAAACTCCTATCCCTTCGGTAAGGATGGCCGCATGGTACCTATTCGTTTCTTTGGAACAATGCGCAAAGAGGACCTTGCTCTGAACGAATATGTCGTCACGAATCAGTGGGTGTATCCCCAGGCCGAAGGTGGAAAGCGACTCGATATCGTTCTTCTTATCAATGGCTTTCCGATTGCCGTTGGTGAGCTCAAGACTCCCGTCCGCAGCGCAATTACATGGCTGGACGCTGCCGGGGACATCGCCGCTTACGAGAAAAGCATCCCTGCTATGTTCGTAACGAATGTATTCAACTTTGCAACTGAAGGAAAGTGCTATCGATATGGCTCCATTAACATGCCTATTAATATGTGGGGCCCGTGGCATACAGCAACCCACAAAGCCGAAGGTGGCCTTGCTGATGTGAAGATCAGTATTGAGGATATGATTACCCCTGAAAAGGTTATGGATATCTTCCAGTTCTTCACCATGTTTGCAACGGACAAAAAGTATCGCAAGTATAAAATCATCTGTCGCTATCAGCAGTTTGAAGGCGCAAATATGATCGTCGACCGTGTTGTGGCCGGGTATCCCAAGAAGGGCCTTATCTGGCATTTCCAAGGTTCCGGCAAGTCACTGCTGATGGTGTTTGCTGCTCAGAAGCTGCGTATGATTCCAGAGCTCAAGAATCCGACAGTCGTTATTGTGGACGACCGCATTGACCTTGAGACGCAGATTACTGCCACATTTAACGCCTCAGATATCCCTAATCTCACCAGCGCAGCCACGAAGGAAGAACTGCTTTCATTCTTCCGTGGCGATATGCGTAAAATCCTCATTACTACCATCTTTAAGTTTGGTGAGGTCAGCGGTGAACTGAACGCTCGCGACAACATCATTGTTATGGTCGATGAAGCGCACAGGACTCAGGAAGGCGACCTCGGTGAAAAGATGCGTATGGCCCTCCCGAACGCATTCTTCTTCGGCCTGACAGGTACTCCTATCAATCGTGTGGATAAGAACACCTTTGCCACCTTTGGTGCCGAAGAGGACCGTACCGGATACATGAGCCGTTACTCCTTCTCTGATTCTATTCGTGACGGCGCAACGCTACCGCTTCACTTTGAACCTGTTCCGGTTGAGCTTCATGTGGACAAAGACAAGCTGAATTGTGAATTCGATGCAATGACCGATGAAGCAGGTCTTACAAGGGACGAAAAGAACGAGCTGTCCCGCCGTGTCAACATGAAAGCTATCATGTATAACCCGGCCCGTATTCGTAAAGTATGTGAGCATATTGCAAAACACTTCAAGGAAAAGATCGAACCTAACGGTTATAAGGGTCAGGTGGTTGTCTATGACCGTGAATGCTGCCTGATGTACAAAGCCGTCCTTGATGAGCTCCTCGGAGAGGAAGCGACCACCATCGTCATGGACACGAACAACGACAAAGAGGATCGTTATAAGAAATATCGCCGTGACCGTGACCAAGAAGGAAAGGTTCTGGATTATTTCCGTGATCCTAACAGCCCACTCAAACTCGTCATTGTTACCGCAAAGCTGCTAACCGGTTTTGACGCTCCTATTCTTCAGGCAATGTACCTTGACAAGCCTATGAAGGACCACACTCTCCTTCAGGCCATCTGCCGCACTAACAGAACCTATGATCAGGGTAAAACGCATGGTCTGATCGTTGACTATATTGGTATCTTCGATGACGTAGCAAAGGCTCTCGATTTCGATGAAAACAGCATGCGTCGCATCATCACAAACATCGAAGAAATCAAGAAGCAGCTTCCGGCTCTTCTCAAAAAGTGCCTGAGCTATTTCATGGGCATCGACAGAACCGTCGAAGGCTGGGAAGGCTTGATGGCAGCGCAGGAGTGCCTCCCGACAAACAAAGAGAAGGACGCTTTCGCTGCAGATTATCGTGTGTTGAATCGTGCGTGGGATGCTCTTTCTCCCGATAGTTTTTTGAATCCCTACAAAGTGGACTATCAGTGGCTTTCCCGTGTTTATGAATCGGTCAAGCCTACTGATGGCCGTGGAGGTTTGATTTGGGCCTCTCTGGGTGCAAAGACCATCGAGCTGGTCCACCAGAATGTCACCGTCGGAGAGGCTGATGAGGACATGGATATCCTCTCTATGGATGCCGACCTTATTGATGACTTTTTGGAGAAACAGAAAGACTTGAAGAAGACCACGAAGAAAGTCGAAATTAACCTTGTCGCTAAAATTCTGAAGCATGCCAACGAACCAAAGTTTGTGCATCTTGGTGAGAAACTGGAAGCTCTGCGCGAAAAGCATGAGCAAGGCCTCATCACCAGCATTGAGTTCCTGAAGCTCCTGCTCGAACTTGCAAAGGAAGCTGCACAGGCAGAAAAAGAAGTCGTGCCGGAGCAGGAGATCGACAAAGGCATCGCTGCTCTTACCGAACTCTTTAATGGAATCAAGAATAAGAGCACCCCGGTTATCGTCGAGCGCATCGTGGCAGACATCGACAGTATCGTTAAAATCGTCCGCTTTGATGGTTGGCAGAGTACGACCGCCGGTAAGCAGGAAGTCAAGAAAGCTCTGCGTAGCGTAGTCTGGATCAAGTATAAGATCAAAGACAAAGAGGTCTTCGATAAGGCCTACAACTATATCGAGCAGTATTATTAATCCTTTGGAAAGCGAGGTTTTTAGATGATTGGTGCAATAATTGGTGACATCGTCGGATCACGCTTCGAGTGGGATAACCACCGGTCAAAGGATTTCGAACTGCTCACCCACAAATGCTTCTTCACCGACGACTCCGTGATGTCTCTGGCCGTCTGCGATGCCCTCATGAGATGCAAAGCAGACTACGGTGATTTGAGCGAACAGGCTGTACGCTCCATGCAGAGTGTTGGACGGCCATATCCTCACTGCGGATATGGCGGATCATTCCAACGCTGGATGTACTCCGACAATCCAAAGCCCTACAACAGTTACGGCAATGGAGCCGCAATGAGGGTCAGCGGGTGCGGTTACGTTGGAAGAACCATTGATGAAGTTAAGCAGCTTTCAAGAGCTGTTACCGAAGTGACCCATAACCATCCAGAGGGCCTGAAAGGAGCCGAAGCTACCGCTGTAGCTGTGTTCCTTGCCCGGACTGGAACGAGCCTGATTGAGATACAGGATTACATTATAAAGAACTACTATCCGTTAGGCTTTACCCTCGACAGCATTCGTGAGACCTATCGGTTTAATGAGACCTGTCAGGATACCGTTCCACAGGCATTAGAGGCATTCTTTGAATCGACCAACTTCGAGGATGCCATAAGAAATGCCATATCCATCGGCGGCGACAGCGATACACTTGCTGCGATTACCGGTTCTGTTGCCGAAGCCTACTACGGTGTGCCGACCAGCATTAGGAAGCATGCTCTCACTTTCTTAGATGAGAGACTCCTAAAAATCCTGCTGGAATTTGAAAACCGGTATCCAGCAAAAATTGAGAAAAAGAACGAAACCGGTAGCGTAGGCATTTCCCCATCAACCGGTAAAAAAGTAAAAACGGGAGGTCGTGCAGAAATGATGGAATCAGCTATGGATGTTGCTGATCTTGAACTTGATGCCAGCACAGCCCATCCTGAAGAAACGACAAGTCAGAAGCTCTTTTCCCATCTGTTTGAGGCCTGCAACATTTTGCGTGGTCCTATCAATCAGGATGAGTATAAGAGCTACGTGACACCGATTCTGTTCTTCAAAAGGCTTTCTGATGTCTATGACGAAGAAACGCAGGTGGCCCTTGAGGAATCCGGTGGCGATGAGGAATATGCGAGCTTCGCCGAAAACCATCGCTTTGTCATTCCAGACGGATGTCACTGGCAGGATGTTCGTGAGGCAAGCGAAAACGTCGGAGTTGCTATCGTCAACGCAATGAACGGTATCGAGCGGGCTAACCCGGATACCCTGAGTGGCGTCTTTAGCAGCTTCGATGATGCGAACTGGACAGACAAAACAAAACTCTCAGACGAGAGATTAAAGGACCTCATTGAGCACATGTCCAAGCTCAAAGTCGGCAACAACAATTATTCTGCCGACGTCATGGGCGACAGCTATGAATTCCTAATCAAGAAATTTGCAGACTTGTCAAAGAAAAATGCCGGTGAGTTCTATACCCCTCGGTCTATCGTTAAGCTGCTCATCATGCTGCTGGCTCCTAAAGCTGGCGAAACTGTGTACGATCCAGCATGTGGAACGGGCGGGATGCTAATCGAGGCCATTCGATTCATGCATGGTGACAAGCTCACCTATGGCCGCATCTACGGTCAGGAGAAAAACCTCGCGACCTCCGCAATCGCACGGATGAACTTGTTCTTGCACGGAGCTAAAGACTTCAAAGTCACACAGGGCGATACACTTCGCTCGCCCAATTATCTGGAAAGAGGTTCTCTGCAAACCTTTGATTGTGTGGTAGCGAATCCTCCATTCTCTCTGAAGAACTGGGGCTCCGAACAATTCAGCAGCGACATCTACGGTCGTAATATCTGGGGCTGCCCGACTGACTCCAATGGTGACTTTGCATGGCTGCAGCACATGGTGCAGTCGATGAACCCGAAGACCGGGCGCTGCGCTGTTGTACTCCCGCAAGGAGTCCTGTTCAGAAGCGGCAAGGAGGGAGAAATCCGTAAGCAGCTCGTTGAGTCGGATAAGCTGGAAGCTATCATCACAATGGCGAGTGGCGTATTCTACTCGACCGGAGTGTCCGCTTGTATCCTTTTCCTGAACAACAATAAGGCTGTTTCTCACAGAGGCCGCATTTGTATGATCGACGGTTCCGGTATCTACACTCCGCAACGAGCGCAGAACATCATGACAGAAGCCGATATTCAGACTGTTTTCGATTACTACACCACTTATGAGGATGTGATTGAAAAGGTCAAGATCGTCACGATTGCTGACATTCGAGAAAAGGACTACTCTCTGGCAATCAACAACTATATCGAAAAGGAAGAACAAGAAACAGTTCCTCCGGAAGAAATCCGCAGACAGTACTTCGAGGCCTATGACAAGATGATCGAGGCCGAAACCCGGATGAGAGAGCTGCTGCTGAAAGGAGGCTACGTCAGTGAGTAAGAGAATAACAATCGAAGAACTGCAGTCCTATCTCTGGAACTCTGCGGTTCTTCTCAGAACCAATATTGATGCTGGTGCCTATAAGCAGTACATTTTCCCGCTCCTCTTCTTCAAGCGTATCTGTGATGTGTACGACGAAGAAACAGCTAAGGCTGTCGAAGAGTACGGTGATGATGCATCCGAATTTGATGAGGACGAGATCCATACCTTTATTATTCCGAAGGGTTATCACTGGAATGACGTCCGTGCCGTTTCTGAAAATGTAGGCGTAGCTATCGTTGAGGCATTCAGGAAGGTTGAAAATGCGAACTCTGATAAGCTGCAGGGCATCTTCGGTGATGGAGCTTGGACCAATAAGAATCGTCTTCCCGACAGGCTTTTGAAAGACCTGTTGGAGCACTTCAGCACGAAAACACTGTCTATTGCCAACTGCCCTGAGGACGAGCTCGGCCAAGGGTACGAATATCTGATTAAAAAGTTTGCAGATGACAGCGGCCACACAGCACAGGAGTTCTATACCAACCGTACCGTTGTCCACCTGATGACTGAAATGCTGAATCCAGAATCTGGTGAGTCCATATACGATCCAACCTGTGGAAGCGCCGGTATGCTCATCTCCGCTATAGCATACTTGAAGGAGCAAGGTAAGGAATGGCGCAATGTGGCGGTCTATGGACAGGAGATCAATGCTCTGACATCAGCCATCGGCAAAATGAACTTGTTCTTGCATGGTGTTAAGGACTTTAGCATCGTCAACGGCGACACACTTGCTTCTCCCGCTTTCATTGAAAACGGCAAGTTGCAGCAATTTGACCTCTGCCTTGCAAATCCACCTTATTCCATTAGCCAGTGGGATCGAGCCGCTTTTGAGAGCGATAAATACGGTCGCAACTTCTTAGGTGTTCCTCCACAGGGCCGTGCCGACTATGCTTTTCTCCAGCACATTATTGCAAGCCTCAAAGAGGATACCGGTCGATGTGCTATTCTGTTCCCGCACGGAGTCCTTTTCCGTAATGAGGAAAGCGCAATGCGCGAGAAACTTGTCCGCAGCGACAGAGTAGAATGCGTTATCGGTCTTGGGCCGAACCTGTTCTACAACTCCCCAATGGAAGCCTGTATCATGATTTGCCGTATGACAAAACGACCGGAGCGCCGTGGGCAAATCCTCTTCATTAATGCCGTAAACGAAGTCGAGCGGAAGAACGCGCAGAGCTATCTGGAGGACCGTCATATTCAGCGGATCGCAACTGCGTATAAGAATTACTGCGATGATGGCGACTTTGCTAAGATCGCAACTATTCAGGATATTGCCGATAATAACTTCTCTCTCAGCATTCCGCTGTACGTTAAGCCGGAAGTGAACGAGGATGAAATCGACGCTCGCACGATTCAGGAACACTATGACAGCTGGAGGGCCGCCTCGGAAATGATGAAGCTGAGCTATGAGAAACTGAATGCCATGCTGGGAAAGGAGGCCGAAGATAATGAGTAAAGTGAAATTGGGCGATGTCGCCATTGAACACAAGGAAACCTGTAAAGGCAGCAAGGACGGATATCCAATTCTCGGACTTGAGCATCTGGTTCCGGAAGAAGTGACTCTCACTGCTTGGGATGAGGGCGGCGATAACACATTCACAAAGATGTTCCGCAAGGGTAATGTCCTTTTCGGCCGACGCAGAGCCTATCTTAAAAAGGCTGCCGTTGCGCCGTTCGACGGCATTTGTTCCGGCGACATCACGGTAATAGAAGCTATCCCGGATCGCATTCTTCCAGAGCTTCTTCCGTTTATCATTCAGAATGATGAACTGTTTGACTTCGCTGTTGGTAAATCCGCCGGGTCCCTCTCTCCCCGTGTAAAGTGGGAGCATCTGAAAAACTATGAGTTTGAACTGCCTGATATGGACAAACAGCGTGAGCTTGCTGAGCTCCTGTGGGCTATGGACGCCACGAAAAAAGCCTATCAGAAATTGATCGCTGCGACGGATGAGCTGGTGAAATCTCAATTTATCGGGCCCGTAGCCCACAAGGATTTCTCCGGCCACACCGCTCCCATAAGGAGGTGTGCATAATGGCGAAATATCGATTTGATCAGATTGCTATCAACAGCACCGAGAAGAAAAAGCCTGTCGAAGAGGATCGCTTCACCTACCTTGGCCTTGAGCATCTGGATTCTGGGACTCTGAAGGTTACCCGGTTCGGCTCGGAGGTAGCTCCAATCGGGGAAAAGCTGGTGATGCATAAAGGAGATGTTCTTTTTGGAAAGCGCAGGGCTTACCAGAAGAAGGTCGCCATAGCACCTTTCGACGGCATTTTCTCCGCTCATGGAATGGTGCTGCGGCCCAAAGAAGACGTAATCGACAAGGAGTTCTTCCCCTTGTTCATCAGTTCTGATTATTTCTTGGATGCGGCCATCAAGATTTCTGTGGGATCATTGTCCCCGACAATCAACTGGCGAGACCTGAAGGAGTTGGAGTTTGAGCTGCCGGATATGGACACCCAGCGCAAGCTGGCCGAAGTCTTGTGGTCCATTAACGATACGATGGAGGCCTATAAAAGGCTGATCTCTGCTACCGATGAGCTCGTTAAGTCTCAATTTATCGATATGTTTGGGGTTCCTCTTTTAAATGAAAAGGGATGGCCGTTGAAGCGCATAGGCGACCTGTTCAGCTTGATTTCAAGAGGGAAGCAACCTTCGTATGTGGATCATTCATCGGTTCGAGTTGTTAACCAAGCCTGTATATATTGGGATCGGTTCAATTTTGAAAACGTAAAATACCATGATCCACAGAGCGGAAAGAAGACGCTGCCAATCAAAAAAGATTGTATCCTAATCAATTCGACAGGCACAGGAACCCTTGGAAGATGTAACGTTTTTCCCGAATTAACGGATGGCTATACTTACGCTGTGGATAGCCACGTGACCGTTTTATCAGGAAGCTCTGATGTGAACGCATATTTCTTCAAATGTTTCCTACATAGAGAAGATGTTCAGAAGAAGATTTATGCAGAATGTGTTAATGGGTCTACGAACCAGATTGAACTGTCAAAGGAGAAACTGTCGGACGTACTACTTATTGTTCCACCAATTGATCTGCAAGAGCAATTCGCCGCCTTTGTCCGGCAGAGCGATAAATCAAAATTTGTTGCTCTGAGATGTTCAAATCTCAATTTATCGAGTGGTTTGGAACCGCAGATAGACACCCAAAGAACGTGGAATATGTAAGGCTTGGTGATTTGGCCACTTATGTGAATGGATTTGCATTTAAGCCAGATGACTGGGGTGAACATGGTCTACCGATAATTCGCATACAGAACCTGACAGGAACAAACGAGGTTTATAACTACTATGATGGAGAATATCCCAAACAATTTGAGGTAAACGATGGAGATGTACTGATTTCTTGGTCTGCAAGCATTGGAGTGTATCTTTGGCGACAAGGAAAAGCTATCCTAAACCAGCACATTTTCAAGGTGGTGTTTGACAAAAAGCCCATAGATAAAGATTTCTTCATGTGCGCTGTTGCACAGAAGCTCGAAGAAATGGGAACTAAAACACACGGAGCCACCATGAAACACATCGTCAAAAAAGACTTTGACAACACAGTAATAGCTTACCCTGAACAAGCAGTGCAGCAACAGTTTGCGGCCTTCGTCCGGCAGAGCGATAAATCAAAATATCACACCTCAAAAACCACGAGGCTTAACACAGAAATTGAAACCATAGTTAAGGGAGGGATTTCTTCTGGCACTTAAGGATAAATCTTTTGCGGCATATCTGGAAGATCAGTATTATGACTTGATGTTCAAGCGGCTCAAGTCATACATATTCCAGAATCGTGGAGGGCTGAATTTACACACCAGCCTTGTTCCTGATCCGAGCTATACTGAGCTCGATGATCTTCATGTAATGGGAGTTTCTTTTAAGGAGACGGAAGACGACCGTATCCTTTTTAGAGCTGCTGTGCAAGCGGATGTTATCGTAAAAGGTCGCTCCAGACGTGACTACGAAGAAGACATCGTCTATCCGTGGTTTTCCATTTCTTTTACTGGTATCCTCCGCTGTGGTCTCAGTATGGTCACCATTACGTCTATGGGCGTATATAGTAAGGAACGCTTCAGTAAAGAAGATGCCTTGTCGCAGTATTTAGTCCCATATGTGTACTCGAAAGATCTTGATACCCACGCCGAGAAATTTCTGAAGAAGTACTGTCCGAAAGCATTGGAAACGCCTATGGCATTACCAATCAAGGAAGTGCTGGAAACGATGTGCCTTACCGTGTATCAGGCGCCTCTTCCCGATGGTGTTTTTGGACGGACCTATTTCAATAATGCTACGGTCGATATTTATGACCGGGACGGAAATGTTGTGTCTGTCGACATAGAGGAAGGAACCATTCTGGTTGATCCGGATGTATTCTTTATGCGTAATATCGGCTCTGTGAATAATACCATCATTCACGAGTGCGTCCATTGGGACAAGCACTATAAGTTCTTTGAGCTTCAGAAACTTATCAACCCTGAACTCACATCTATTTCCTGCGCTGTCGTTGAAGACTATAAAAAAGGGTCCGGCAGTCTAAGTGAGGAACTGGCATGGATGGAGTGGCAGGCCAATGCCATCGCTCCGAAAATCCTGATCCCTGCGAAGACAGGTCGCGCCAAGCTGAACGAAATCCTCAATACCCTGACCCGTGCGTTTTCCTCTTCTTCCAGCAAAGCGTCCATTATGGAGCTTGCTATCAGTGAATTTGCCGATTTCTTCAAGGTTTCCACAATGGCCGCAAAAATCAGAGCTATTGAGCTCGGCTTTGATCAGGCCGCAGGCGTATTCAACTATGTGGACGGTCAGTATTACCCGCCGTTCTCCTTCGCCAAGGGATCTCTGAAAAAGGATCAGACCTTCATTATCGACAGGAACAACGCCATCATCGAATCGTTGTTCAATCAGGACCTTGCAGAAGATTTCAAAGCTGGCCGGTTTATTCACGCTGGCGGCATGATGGTCATCAACGATCCGAAGTATGTTATCGTCCAGAATGAGCGAGCTGAACTCACAGAATATGCTCTGGCTCATGTTGACGAATGTTGCTTGGTATTTGACCGCACAACAAGAGTCAGTAGCCACTACGATGACTCCTTCTACCGGATCTGTTTCCTCTGCCGAGATGCCGATTCAAAGAGCTTCGTGGAGGCGAAGTTCAATCCAAAAGAAGGCAAAAACGAGGATGTTCAGAAACGTGCCCGTGAAATGACTGCCATCGCAGCGGAGGCAAAGCGGGTGTCTGATATCCTTGCAGAGGTCCCTTCTTCCTTCTGTGGCACCCTCAACTATCATGTAAAACGTCGTGGATATACCAACGAGAAGATGGAAGAACGCACCGGCATCAGCTCCCGAATGATTCAGGACTACCGCAATAAGAAAGATGCCAAACCCACTCTGCAAAGTGTGCTCGCCCTCTGTATCGGTCTGAACCTGCACCCGTCGTTCTCATACGACCTGATAAACAAGGCCGGGTACAATATCATGGCCGCCAACGAGGAATATCTCATTTACCGGTATCTAATCGATAATCACCATATGGAGAACATCTATATGTGGAATGCAAAGCTGCAAGATGCCGGTATTCCGCAGCAACTACCCAAAAACGGGAACAAAATGACGGCTCCTGAAAAATAATTCGGAAGTCGCACTTCCGGTATAAAACCCAGATAAATCAAGGCTCTTATGTCTTTCGAGACATGAGGGCCTTCTTTTTTGCCTATTTTACAGGCTTTTCGGCCATCGGAACCGGAAGTCCCGCTTCCTCGTGAAAATCCGAAATCTTAATAAAATAGTACATGTGAGTGAAAGCTCACACCCACAAGCGGTACGCCCGCTGGCCCCGGACGATCCAGTGCCGCCTGATGGGACAAGTTAATACGAACAGCTGCCTACTGGATAAGGAAGCTGCAGACCGGAACGGAGAAATCTGTTTGGACTGCGGTTCTTTTCCTGTACCCGTGGCAGCTATACCGAATTCCTCCGTTTCGAGAAATCAAAACGGAGGAATTTTTGTGAAAATCAAGTATTCACTATGTTTGCGTACCGCTACCATTTTTCCAACGGCGAAACCATCTCTATCGATGTCTCCGATGATTGGGGCGAGATCCTCATTGACTTGGACCGCCAGGAGTACAACATCAACCACAAGGAAACCCGTCGGCATTGTTCCCTGGACGCTTTTAATTTGGACGACACACTGTTCCCCGCAGATGACGATGTCGAGGCGGAGGTCGCCACCAAGGACGAGTACCGCAGGCTGTATGCAGCCATCGCCCAGCTTTCTCCCCGACAGCAGTATCTTATCCAGCAGGTTTTCATCGAAGGGAGAAAATACACAGATATTGCCCGCGAGGAGGGCGTGGACCGTACCGCAATCAGCCATGCCACCGACCGTGCATTGAAAAAATTAAAAAAATTCCTCGCATAGACCGTCCCGTTTTGCCGTTCCCGTGGCCTACCTGTGAAGGGCACAACAAATCCGCTCTTCGGAAAGGACGGTAACCCCATATGAGACACAACTTGAATATCCGTGTTTCAGACAAGCCCCAAAACGGCGGTGTAGTCGCTTGCAGAACGGTCAGCATCCGCGAGAAACTCTTCACCTTGCTTCTGGGTCCCAAACAGAAGGTCATGGTCGTGGTTCCCGGCAGCAGTGTCGAGTCCATCGCCATCACCGAAGTTCCGATGGGAGGTGGCACACATGAGTAAGGTCAAGCTCCTGCTCGATGTGGTCGAGGATCTTCGCTCACTGGCGGACAGCGTTCAGGCTGTGGCAGATGCCATGCTGCAGAATGAGCCGACTGTCGATGCAGAGCCGAAGATGCCAGCACCCGCGCCCA
>ERZ827440.1832-NODE-1832-length-21341-cov-3.368129_pt1 | contig 21341 bp, 21 predicted proteins | sample MGYA00519774_ERZ827440 | MGnify/ENA primary metagenome ERZ827440 (study PRJEB31778, sample SAMEA3449302) | human gut metagenome | biome: human gut; feature: human-associated habitat; material: faeces | place: United Kingdom | collected 2010/2012 ... | reverse complement strand
TATGGGCTACGGTTGTTCAGCTTTTTCCTTTTATAGGAATTGATATGATCCATCACTTCCGTGGTACCAGGACCCTGATGTCTGCAAACAGGCAGATAACAGAGATGAACCTTATACGCTGGAGTTTTTGCACTATATGTATGGATTTCGCAGCACACACGGCGGCTGCTTCTATATCGAATACAGGGGCGTATTGGCGGGGGGGGATCTATTAAAATATCCTGCAGTAAGCGTCAATAAGCCGCAGACAATGTCAGGTCTTTCCTGGACCATCCGTTGTCTGCGGCTTATCTGTTGTATCTGACACAGCATCAAGATATAATTTTTTCTAAGCTTCCTACCGGTGCGTATCCCACAGTCCGCAGTAGGCATCCACCGGATCCTCTCCGATAAATGCGTCGCTGCCGCTCATCAGCTTCTCAATGAGCGCATCAAACGTCTGATCCGCGCTGTCGTAAGTGTTGATATACGTTCTCGCCTGCGGAATGTCTGCCAGTACGAACGGCTGTCCGCATCCGATCACGATAACCGGAAGTTCATGAACATACCACGGGATCTCTCCGCCGCCCTTGCTCATGCCGAAGCCCGGTCTTGCCACCGGCTGGAAACCGCCTGCAATGTCCACCAGTGTGATGATCAGATCCTGATTTTCGACGAAATCCTTGATCGGCGTCTTTCCGGCAAAGTACATATTGATGTCCACTTTTTCTCCTGCTGCTGCACGCTTTGCAAGTGCGTCGAGCGGGCTCTCGTAGATAAATGCGTCAAAGCCCTTCTCGATCAGCTTGTCACGCAGACGCTCTGCCGGGCTCTTCTTGCCGCCGCCCATATATTTCGCCATCATGGTTCCCATCACGCCCGCGGATAATCCGCTGACGGAGACGATCATGATGCGCTTGTAACGGCTCGGGATCATCGGAAGCACATCCTCGTCCTTGTATTTTACGAGAGTGATTCCTTTCTCGGAGATTTCTCTTGCCATCGCCTTGTGCTCTTCGCAGCCAACGACCTGCTCCATCACCTCCACCGGAGGAACGATCTCATTTTTCGCTTTTTTGTGCAGTCCCATGTGTGCTTTCAGAGCAAGAATGCGGTGCAGGGCGTCATTTAAACGCTCCTCGGTGATGATGCCGTTCTCATAGCCCGCCATCATGCTTGCAAAATCCTCATCCATCTCATTGAAAAAAAGGAACATATCGACACCGGCTGCAATCGTGTGCGGAAGCATCTCGCTGCGCTTCATACAGCAGGTCAGTCCGACCATGTGGGAAGCATCGGTCAGCACCATACCATTAAAACCAAGCTTTCCGCGCAGAAGTCCCTCGATCAGCTCCGGCGAAAGGGTTGCCGGCATGATGTCCTCATCCTTGATTCCCGGGTTAAAATGTCTGGTGTACGCAGGCTGCATAATGTGTCCTGCCATGATGGCTTCCAGACCGTTGTCAATGAGGTTCTGGTATACTTTTCCATAGCTTGCATCCCACTCCTCACAGCTCATGTCATTGACGCTGTCTGCCACGTGCTGGTCGCGGAAGTCCAGTCCGTCGCCCGGAAAATGCTTCGCAGCACAGCAGAATCCCTCATTGGTGTGTGCGCCGTCCATATATGCCTTCGTCATCTCGCACACGCGGTCCACATCGTTTCCATAGGTGCGCAGTCCGATGACCGGGTTCTCCCAGTTGTAGAGGATGTCGCTGACCGGGGCAAAGGAGAGATTACACCCGATCGCCGCCGCCTCTTTGTTGGACATACGGCCGAGCTCGTACGCGTATCTGGCGTCTCTTGTCGCACCGATCTTGGTCTGCTGGCCGATCATGGTTCCGTCGGTGCAGGCGCCGTTGCCGCCATTCTCCGTGTTGCACGCAATGATAAGCGGAATCTTGCTGTTCTCCTGAAGAATCCGGTTCTGCTCACGCACCTCGGCACCGGTTGCCGGGTTGTAGCGGATACCGCCGATGTGGTACTTGTCCACCGTCATCTTCAGATACTCTTCGTCTCTGGAAGATCCCATATTGAAGAAAAGCTGACCGATCTTCTCCTCGGTCGTCATACCCGCGATGGTCTCTTCCACCCATTTACAGTCCTCTTCGGACAGGTAAAACGGTTTTGCCTTCATATCTACCATAATTAAAATATCCCTCTCTTTCTCACTCCGAATCGGCATGAACACCGAGATTCCGCTCAAATGCCTGATTCAGTTCCTTTTGATATTTCGCATCAAAGCTTCCCGCGAGAAGTTTTGGAAACGCTTCCTCTAAAAGGCGTTTCCAGCTCTCCCCCTCATGTCCGACCAGAATCGGATAGAACCGGACGCCGTTTTTCTCTGCCGCGTCCCGGTCTCCCGGTGCATCGCCGACCATCAGAATCCGCCCGGGCTCATACCCCATTTTTCTCAATTCACCGATGCAGAAAGCCTTGGTTCCCGCCTCCTGCGTCAGAAGCGTACTGCAGTCTTCGGCAAGATGATGTCTGCCCCATTCCGCCTCGACCGCCTCCCGGTTCGCGGACGACACCGCCGCCAGATCCGCCTGTTTTGCCATCGCATCCATCGCAGACTTCACATTCGGAAACGGCCGGTCCTCTGCCGGAAGCGCATGGATCGCGCGGTTGGTGCGGATGCTCCAGAGCAGCGCTTTTTCAAAACACGGGTTATCACTCTTCTGCGTCACCGCAAGCAGCGCCGGGTTGGAGAGCTCCTTCGCCTCTTTTGTCCATGCCTCATACTCCGCAAGTCCCTCGATGTTACCGAGACCTCTCTTCTCCACCTCCGCGAGCGCCAGCGCCAGTCCCTTAAACCGGTTGATACCGCGCGTGATGGAGTAGAGGTTGATAGAAAGCCAAAGCTCCATGCACTCCGCTTCATGCTCCGTCAGTCCGAATGTTTTGATCCACTGCGGTCCGAAGCAGGTTCTGTGCTTTACTTCCATCGTATCCATCGCACAGCCGTCGCTGTCAATGCACACGATACAATCACTTTTTTTCTGAAAATCAAAATACCCCATTGTTCCACCTCATGTATTGCCGCCTCTTCCGGCTCCTTTGCAAGCTTTTATACGCCGGAGTATGCCGCAAATGCTCCGTCGATCGGAATACATGCGCCATTGACAAATCCGCTTGCCTCCTCACATGCCAGGAACAGGACGGAACCGATCAGTTCCTCCACCTCACCAAAACGGTCCATCGGCGTATTGTTTAAAATCTTGCCGGTTCTGGCTGTCGGTGTCCCATCCTCATTGAACAGAAGCTTTGCATTCTGCTGTGTGGAGAAAAATCCCGGTGCGATCGCATTGCAGCGGATACCCACCTTGGAAAAATGCACTGCAAGCCACTCGGTAAAGTTGGAAATTGCAGCTTTTGCACCGGAGTATGCCGGAATCTTCGTCAACGGTGTGTAAGCGTTCATCGAGGAAATATTGATGATGCTCGCACCTTTTTTGTTGACCATATCAAGCGCAAATACCTGTGTCGGAATCAGGGTACCCATGAAGTTCAAGCTGAATACAAAAGAGACACCGTCCGCATCCAGGTCAAAGAATGTCTTCATCTGTCCGAGATCCTCCGGCACAAAATACTCGTCGTCGGTCGTCGCTTTCGGGTTGTTGCCGCCGGCACCGTTGATTAAGATATCGCAGGTTCCGAAGTCCGCAGCGATCTGGTCTCTCGCCGCCTGTACGCTCGCTTTCTCAAGCACGTTGCACTTGTATCCCTTTGCAATATAGCCCTTTGCCGTAATGTCATCCGCATGCTTTTTTGCCGCATCCTCATTTAAGTCGAGCAGCGCTACCTTTGCGCCGGTCATTGCCATTGCCTCCGCAAGCACGGAGCAGATGACTCCACCCGCACCTGTCACAACAACCACCTTGCCTGTCAGATCAATCTGAAATGGTAACTTCATGTTCGTCTTCCTCCTGATTTCTATTTTTCTGATATTTATTTTTCCTTTGAAGCCTTCTCCACAGCCTCAAATAATCCGTTGATATAGGTTGCTCCAAGCGCACGGTCATAGAGTCCGTAGCCCGGTCTTCCGGTCTCTCCCCAGATCATTCTTCCGTGATCCGGTCTCACATATCCGGTAAATCCATTGTCATGCAGCGCTTTCACAATCGCATACATATCCAGAGAGCCACAGCTGGAGAGATGTGCACGCTCCTCAAAACCATTCTCAAGCACTGCAACGTTGCGCAGATGTGCAAAATGAATTCTTCCCATTGCCGCATATTTTGCCGCCATCTTCACCACATCGTTCTTGTTCGAGCAGCCGAGGGAGCCGGTGCACAGTGTGATGCCGTTGTGCGGATCATCCACAAGACCGAGGAAACGATCAATGTTTTTCTCGCAGGTGATGATGCGCGGAAGTCCGAAAATGCTCCAGCACGGATCGTCCTCGTGGATTGCCATGTTGACGTCGCACTCCGCTGCAACCGGAATCACTCTCTCCAGGAAATACTTCAGATTGTTCCAAAGATCATCCTCAGACATTGCGTTGTACTCTGCAACCACCTGCTTTAACTCTTCTCTGGTGTAGCTTGCATCCCAGCCCGGAAGTGTCAGATCGCTGTCACTCTGCAGCGGATTCACAGCATCCACCTGCTCCTGATAATATACCAGGGAGGTCGAACCGTCCGGCAGCACGTGGTCAAGCTGTGTTCTCGTCCAGTCAAATACCGGCATGAAATTGTAGCAGATGCACTTCACTCCGGCTTTTGCCACACGTCTGATGTTCTCGCAGTAGTTCTCGATGTAGCGGTCGCGGCTCGGCTTGCCAAGCTTGATGTCCTCATGTACCGGAATACTCTCGATAACCTCAAAATGAAGTCCGGCATCCTCCACCTGCTTTTTCAGTGCTGCGATGCTCTCCTCGCTCCACACCTCTCCGACCGGAACGTCATACACAGCCGTTACGATCGAGTGCATTCCCGGGATCTGACGGATGTTCTCCAGTGTCACCTTGTCATCTGGTCCATACCAGCGAAATGATAATTTCATAGTTTCCTCCATTCTGCGGAAGCTTGTTTCCGCGCATGTGATATTTACTTGTATACATGCTATGATATTGCTCCATGTACGTTTCTTTGTTTCTTTTTCTTGACTATATCATGCTTGTATACAAGCGTCAACATCCATCTTTCTTTTTTTCTGTTTTGTATAGTTTTTTGTATCCGTTTTGTCTATTATTCACAATTTACGTCGATGTTTCCGCAGACTCTGCTTTTTTTCTTGTTGTATACAAGTGGGTATTCCCCGGCAGATTTTCCTTGTTTCATCTTCTTGCGCCGTGTTCCGCGCGTCTTAAGTTCCGGAAGGACTTTTTATCGAAATCCGCCAGAATTCCGTCTACTGTCCTGCACTGTTTTTCATCCTGCCCCAAGAAACAGCGTTCCCGTTTTTTCCCGATCCTATGTATACATATGTAAGGTGCATGTCCCGGGCTCCGGAAAAATAGATTGTAATTTGTTCCATTGGGATTTATATTAGAAATATGTTCACATTTTGAATGGTAAGAATGGACACCAAATTGTCCACAGAGGAGCATGTTATGAACGGAACCAGACATACCGGCACATCCGTTGCCGTTTATAAAGATTTAAAAGAACAGATTCTTCATCTGGAGCTTCCGCCGGGATCTGCCATCAGCGAGATCGACACGGCCGCCGCGTTCCATGTATCGCGCACCCCGGTGCGGGATGCTTTTAAAATGCTTGAGCGCGAGGGGCTTCTGGAGGTCCGCCCGCACATCGGTACATTCGTCTCCCTGATCGACCTCAACATGATCTCCGACATTCTCTATCTGAGGGAGACCTTAGAGCAGGCGGTGTTAAGAGATCTGACCGCAGGGTACGACAAATCCCAGGAATTCCGCATCCGCCTGCTGTTGCAGCGCCAATGCGAACTTCTGGAACAGGATCTGCCCGCCGAGGAACTCGGCCGGGCCTTCATCATTAACGACAACGAGTTCCACACAACGCTCTACGAGCTCGCCGGGAAACGTACCGTCATGGATTTTCTGACCGGAGTGAGCTCCCAGTACGAGCGCTTCCGCACCTTTTTGAATCTGGGCGACCGCGACAATCTACTGCGGCTGTACAACGACCATATCAAAATCTGGTCGTGTATCTCCTCGCGGGATTATGAGGGGCTCTCGGATGTAGTTTCCCATCACATCTACGACGGCTTCAATGCAAGCACCGAGATCATCTCCAGGCATCCGGACTATTTCTGTCCGTTTCACTAGAATCTTTTAGAGCCGGCAATCCGCAGGCGGATTACGCCTGTCGGATTGTCTCACAGACGCGGTCCCACTCCTGTTTTAATGACGTCATTTTCTCCTGCAGTCCTTCGCGCGTTCCTGCACGTAAGAGCGCAACAATCGCCGCGCTCTGCTCAAAAAGTCCCGTAATCCCCAGCGTTCCGGTCAGTCCTTTTATGGCATGCACCTGCTCCAACAGCTCCGCTTCATCCTGCTGCTCCAATGCCGCCCACGCCGCATCCATATGTGCATCCTCCGGCAGCTTTCGCAGATATTTTTCATAAATCGCCTGCTTTCCCATAAACCGTGCCAATGCGGCATCATAATCGATTCCGGCCGCGCGCAGTGCGTTCTCATCCATGGCAGTCTCCCCCTATCACGCTTTTTATGATTAAGATTCTACTACCAGATGTACCAATACGCAAACACTTATTTCTTCATTTTCGGCTGGAAAATCAGGCTTGCCAGATAGCCAAACACCAACGCCGCCGATATGCCCACCGCGCTTGCCTGAAAGCCTCCCATGAAAATTCCAAGAAAGCCATATTGATCCACCGCCTCTTTCACGCCCTTCCACAATACATTTCCAAATCCGAGCAACGGCACGCTGGCACCTGCCCCCGCAAATTCCACAAACGGTTCATAGATCTGTATCGCTCCAAGCAGTGTGCCAAGACACACCAGAAGCACCATGATGCGCCCCGGAAGCATTTTTGTTTTTTCCATTAAAATCTGCACCAGCGCGCAGATCAGCCCGCCAACCCAGAATGCATTGACATAATCCATAGCATTTTCCCCCTTTCTATCCCGCATGCTCGATGACGACCGCATGCGCAATTCCCGGCACCGTCATTCCCTCATTAAAGGAAACGGTGGAGAGCAGCGCTCCCGTCGGGACAAACAGGATTCTTTTCCATTTCCCTTCCTCGATCTGCCGCATAAAATGTGCCGAGAGCGTCACTGCCGCACACCCGCAGCCGGAACCGCCGGCGCCCGTTCCCTGTTTGTCTGCATCGTAGATCTCAATCCCGCAGTCGGTGTGGATGCTGCTGATGTCATACCCTCCAGTCCTCGTCAGATCCCAGAGAATTTCCTGCCCGACTTTTCCGAGATCGCCGGTAATAATCTTATCGTAATCCGTCACGTTCCTTCCGAAATCCGACAGATGGCGGCAGATCACGTCACTGGCGGCAGGCGCCATAGCCGCTCCCATATTCATCGAATCCTTGATGCCGTAATCGACGATCTTGCCGGTCGTGATCCCCGTGATGCGCGCCTTGCTTCTTTTTTTCCCGAGCACATAGGCGCCACTTCCCGTGACCGTCCACGTCGCCGATTTCGGGCGCTGGTTGGCATATTCCAGTGGAAAACGGAACTGCTTTTCCGCGCTGGCAAAATGGCTCGACGTCATCGCCACAACATAATCCGCATACCCCGCCGCCACGCACATCGCGCCCAATGAGAGCGCTTCGCCACAGGTGCTGCACGCTCCATAAAGTCCGAACAGCGGCACCTGATAGTCCATGAGCCCGAAGGATGTCGCAATGTTCTGCCCGAGCAGATCCCCCGAAAACAGATAACGGATGTCCTCGGTTTTCAAGCCTGCTTTTCCGACCGCCAGCGTAAATGCTTCCTTCTGCAGGGTACTCTCCGCCTCCTCCCAGGTGTTCTGTCCGAACTTGTCGTCCTCGCCCACCACGTCGAAGCGGTTCCCGAGCGGTCCTTCGCCCTCTTTTTTCCCCACAATACTCGCACTGCTTATGATGTAAGGAGCCTCCGCAAACGCGAGGCTCTGCTTCCCGACCTGTATCTCCATATCACTGCTTCCTTTCGCAAGACTTTTCCTTAGTATGCGGCGCACAAACGTGTATTATACCGGTAAAATATCATTTTCGTTTCCTTCTGTTCACAAATTTTCCGACTGCAGTTCGACTTTTTCTGTTGGGAATATGGTTCGTTATTTCGGAAAATTTCCCGCTGCCCAGAAATTGGGGCGGCTGGGCGTGAAACTGGTTTGACTGTTCAGAAATGTTTTGCTGCCCGGAAATTGGGGCGGCTGGGCAGAAATGTTTCGCATGATCGGGAAATCATCAAACTGCTGGTCAAAAACGAAATTTGTTTTCGCCGGCAGACAAAAACAGAGGGTGCATGCGAGTGCCGGATTTCCGGCACGCATGTGCACCCTCTGTTTTATCACCTTTTTTGCGCTGTTTTCTGCGCATCTGAAATTCCGCTGGAACTTCTAATATGAATCTGTAAGATTCATTATATCATCTTTTTGCGCTGCTTTCTTAAAGCTCTCCTAGAAATCGACCTCTGTATCGTAGTAGCAGCATTTTAACAGTTTTTCCATCTCCTCCTGGCTCGGCTGACGCGGATTCGATCCCGTGCAGGCATCCAGAATTGCATTTGCTGCAATCTCCGGCAGTCTCTCTAAGAATACTTCCTCCGGCACAAATCCCTGCTCGGTCGGATAGCTGTCCGCGCCGTAATTCTTGATACAGTGCGGAATCTTAAGATCATCATTCATGCCGCGCAGATATGTAATGAGGAGCGCCACTTTTTCATCCAGCGTATCTCCGCCCAGTCCCATAAAATCTGCGATCTCGCCGTAGCGCTTTTTCGCAGTCTCATCCTTGGCGTTGAATGCGATGACCTTCGGCAGATACATGGCGTTTGCTGCACCGTGAATGATATGTGCGCCGTAATCTGCAAATGCAGCACCCGTCTTGTGAGCCATCGAATGAACGATTCCAAGCAGTGCATTGGAAAATGCCATACCCGCCAGACACTGTGCATTGTGCATGGAATCACGTTTTTCCATGTCTCCGTTATAAGAGCCCACAAGATCTCTCTGGATCATCTTGATCGCATGCAGGGCAAGCGGATCGGTAAAATCACAGTTCGCCGTGGAAACATACGCCTCGATGGCATGCGTCATCGCATCCATACCGGTATGTGCCACCAGCTTCTGCGGCATTGTCTCTGCAAGCTCCGGGTCCACGATCGCCACATCCGGCGTAATCTCAAAATCTGCAATCGGATATTTGATTCCTTTTTCGTAATCCGTGATGATGGAAAATGCGGTCACCTCCGTCGCCGTTCCGGATGTGGAAGAGATCGCGCAGAAATGTGCTTTTTTGCGGAGCTTCGGAATTCCGAATACCTTGCACATATCTTCAAACGTAATGTCCGGATATTCATACTTGATCCACATTGCTTTTGCCGCATCAATCGGAGAGCCGCCGCCCATCGCCACGATCCAGTCCGGCTTGAATTCTTCCATTGCCTTGGCACCTTTCATCACCGTCTCCACCGATGGATCAGGCTCAATTCCCTCAAACAGACAGACTTCCATTCCTGCTTCTTCCAGATACTGCTTTGCGCGATCCAGAAATCCAAAACGCTTCATGGAACCTCCGCCGACACAGATCATCGCGCGCTTTCCCTCAAAATCCTTTAAAGCCTCCAGCGCTCCCTTTCCGTGATACAGATCGCGCGGTAACGTAAACCTTGCCATATGCTCCTCCAATCCGCCACTTCCTGTGGCAACCATTTTTTGCAGCCTTTGCCCGCCGTTACTATCATACCCCAAATCCGGCGTCGTTTCTGCATATGTTAAGTATAACATATGCACAACCGGCGTTGCAATTCTTTCCGTTTCCATTCTGCAGGTTTTCTACAAGAGATTTTCGCATCGTGCTCCGATATACCGTTCCCATGTTCCGGCGGGGCAGGTTGGGGTGGGTTCCAGGGGCTTCACATCTAAAGCAGGTGGCTTTGTTTTTAGGACTCTTACTGCTCGAGTCCGGCGGGGCTTTCTGACGACGGGGTGATTCGGAGCACCGGAGGCTTCACACCCTTGGGAAACAGCTTGGTTTTATGGCACGTTCTGCTTGAGCCTGGCGGGGCTTTCCAACGGCTGGATGCTTCGGAGCACCGGAGGCTTCACATTTCTGGCAGATGACTCGGTTTTTTAGTTCCCCTACTGCTCGGGCTTGGCGACGTTCTTTCTACCGGTCACTTTCCGCTTCCTACCACGCAACATTTCTTTGTCTTCCGCACTTACACGATATGACTCCAGCATTTTCTGAATTGCCTTATTATAGGTATAATCATCCAGTTCATTTTCCAGCAGAAATGCCTGGGTCTCCTGCGGAAATTTTGCATAAGCAGTCGCAATTCCCCATGCGACTCCCATTTTGCAATAATAGCCCTCATGCTTTAGGCTGTTATATACGGCAAGCACGCGGTCGATATATTCAGGCACCAGAAAATGATCCATCAGCATCACTGCCACCACCCGCTGCTCAAATTCACTCTCAGACGCGCGGTATTGCATCAGAAAATCCCACACCTCTGCCCGGTGCTTTCGGACAATCTTAAATGTAGAACAAAACCCATCATTGACTGACCAGTCGTGGATTTTCGGAATAAATGCTGCGGCATATTCCAAAAGCTCCTCCATCTCCGCTTTCACGTAGCCAATCACAAGTCCCTGCAGCATAATCTCCTCGTAGGTGTCATCACGTGCCTCCTTGAGATAAGTTCTCCAGTCTTCCTTTGCGAGCTGCTTCGCTAGCGAGCGCAGCACCGGAAGCCGCACTCCCAGAATCGAATCTGTCCCCGGAATCAGGCTGCTGGTAAAATCTTTGAACTGCTTTTCCGCATGTTTCTCTAAAAAATCACGTATCTGCTCGTTTGTCATTCTTTCCTCTCTTTGCACTGTCAATGAATTACTGTAAATGCGATTCTGTGTCTGCACTGTTTTCTGCGCACAATATGAATCTGTCAAGATTCATTATATCATCTTTTTTGCGCTGCTTTCTGCGCATCCGAAGTTCCGCAGGAACTTCTAATATGAATCCGATAGGATTCATTATATCATACATCAACGATACCCCGGCAAAAGGAATTATCGCAATAAGCCTAGACCTCTTCTGGGTGATGTGTAATATTATTACAAACACACTTGGGGATTTCTAATAATATTACTTATCAAAGCAGGGCGCAATATGCTTATTGCGGCAATTCCATGCAAGCGCGTTCGCATGGAACATATCCGTCCGCTGCACGTAAGCATGCGCATCCGTCTTTGCTTCATGCTCACTTTTGTCTCCGCGAACATTATGTTACAAACCGTGGATTCGGGTCTATGCACGCAAAAACGTGCTCTCAAACCCGCAAAATGACAGAATAGTTGACATAACAACAGTATAAAAGAGTAAAACGGGTCTCAGACGCAAAAAAGCAGCTCTCAGACCCGCGAAATAGTCAAGAACGGGTCTCAGATGGCAAAATGTATCTCCCAGACCCGCAAAACAGCAGAATGGTCGACATAACATCAATGTAAAATGGTAAAACAGGTCCCAGATGCCGAAAAATGTCTCTCAGACCCGCGAAATAGTCAAAAACGGGTCTCAGACGGCAAAATGCATCTCCCAGACCCGCCACGACCCCAAATGCCGCTTTTTATAACCTCATTTTCTGCTGCATCCTCCCAAAATCAGTTTTTTATAACCTCATTTTCCTACTGCAACCGCTCTGGAATCAGTTTTCATAGATCTCGCCGTCCACAATTCTTACCACACGACCCGCATGTTTTGCCACATTCAGATCATGGGTAATCATCACAATGGTATTTCCCATCTGATTCAGATTTTCAAAAAGCTTCAATACCTCTTTTCCACTGTTCACATCGAGCGCGCCTGTCGGCTCATCTGCAAGTAGAATAGCCGGTTTTCCGACCAGCGCACGCGCAATCGCCACGCGCTGCTGCTGACCACCGGAAAGTTCATTGGGCTTATGTCCGATACGCTGTGAAAGCCCGAGCATGTCAATCGTGTCCATACTCGCCTCCTGAGCCTCCGCGAGCCCCATTCCACGCATCAGAAGCGGCATAACAATATTCTGCAGCACGTTGTAGGTCGGAATCAGATGATATTTCTGAAAAATGAAGCCTATTTTCTGATTACGGATTTTTACCAGTTCCTTTTCTTTCGCCTGTTCGATTGCCACGCCATCCAGCAGATAGTTTCCGCTGTCCATCACATCCATGCACCCGATGATATTCATGAGCGTACTTTTTCCGGAACCGGAAGGACCCAAAATGGCAAGATATTCTCCCTGCTTTACGGTCAGCGACACATCTTTGAGCACATGGAGGGACTGCGTTCCCATGCGGTATGATTTGTTGATATTTCTCATTGTGATTACGTCTGTATTTTCTATACTTTCTGCTTTTGTGACCGCGCAGATCGCCGGCTCCATATCCATCACTGCATCCATATCTCTATAATAACCTCCTCACCGTCTTCGCTGGTCTCTATCAGAAGCTTCAGCAGATCGCCAGCCGCCAGCCGCTGAAACGTCGTCTCGGTACCTGCCGTGGTGTGCACCACCGTGCTGACCGGAATCAATGTTGTCACACTTTTACCACTCATGCCGCCATTTCCGCCCGGTGCTCCTCCACCGTTACTTCCTGTTCCGTCCGATGTTGCATCGCCCGGCATGTCGCCATTTTCTTCCTGCGTCATCCCGTCCGACATCTCCGTGCTATCATTTGTTCCGGAAGTTCCCTGCGACATCCTGCCAGGCGCCCCCGAGCCATCTCCCGGCGCCCCTGAACCATCACTTCCTCCTGGCGCTCCCGAGCCATCTTCTGGCGCTCCTGCGGTATCACTTCCTCCCGGCGCCCCTGAACCATCACTTTCCCCTGGTGCTCCCGAGCCATCTCCGCCTTTTTCTGTATTCTCGGTGTCTTCCGTGCTGCTTGCAAGATATGCCTCCACCACCGATTCATCGACTTCCATATATGTCAATTCATTTCCCTCGATGCTGGTCACATAGGCATACACATATCTCTGATTATCCGCCAGTGTCTCCGTGTCTGCCGTCCTGCGGGTCCATGCGAAAATGCCTCCGCCGCCGAGCACTGCTGCAAGCGCCACAATGCCGCCCGCCACCGCTTTCTTCTTTATCATGCCAAACCTCTTTTCAATTATTTATTCCGCGCCAAGTGCCTCCACTGGAACCAGATTGGACGCCTTATAAGCCGGATAAAATCCGAAGATCGTTCCTGTTCCCACCGCAAACACAAGCGCAATCAAAAATGCTAACGCCGACAGTTCCACACGGACGCCGAGGTACTGTACAATCGGCGCCACAGCCAGCGATGCCAGATTCCCCAGCACACCACCGATGAGACTGATTGCCGCCGCCTCCGCGAGGAACTCCAGCAGAATGTCCCGCTTGGAACAGCCGATCGCTTTTAAGATACCGATCTCATTGGTCCGCTCTTTTACAGATACAAACAATACGTTCATAATGCCGATTCCACCGACCACGAAGACGATCGCCGCCATCGCAATGAGAAGCATCGTCAGAATCTGGTTGGATGCCTCCGCCGCCTCCATCTTGCTTCCTGCATCCTCAAATGTGAACTCAGCGTTCGGGTAACTGGTGGCAAGCACTTCTGTCACTTCCTCGATCACGCCTTCCACATTATTCACATCTGCCGCCAGCACCGTGATCGTCGGGCTGACCGATGATCCGACCAGATATTTCACACCGGCCACATAAGGGATAAAAATGGAATCATCCGGGCTGATACCGGACGCGACCGTTCCCATGCTTTCCAGCACACCGTTTACCACATAAAGCCGGTCGTCGATATAGATCACGCTTCCGTATGCCTCAATGGCACTGCCGAAAATCTCTTCGGCAACGCTTGCGCCGAGCACGCAGACTTTTTCTTTGTTCTCATCATCATCGTCGGTGATAAAGCTTCCGACCGCGAGGGAGAGGTTACTGATCGTCTCGTAGTTACTTTTCACTCCTGCGATGGTATAGGTATCGGCTTCATCGAGATCTCCGCCATCCACACTGGATTTTGTGGTGTAGGAAATGGTCGCTGCCGAGATGCCGGACGCAAATGTTTCGATGTCATCCACATCATCCTCGCTCAGCGTGATATTTTCCTGATTCATGCGGTCTTCCATATCGCTCTGTCCGCCGAAAAAGCTTCCCATATCCGGCATACCGCCGCCGTCACCGGAAGGCATCTCTCCCCCCGGTGATCCGCCCGGCGCCTCGCCTCCCGATGAGGAACCGCCTCCCATATCGCCGGAGGGTGCTCCGCCAAAACCGCCGCCAAAGCCTCCGCCGCCACCCGGCGCCATCATTGCCATGCCGGAATCCGAATCATCGCTGCTTCCTCCGCCGCCCAAATCTGTCCCGCCGTCATAGGAAATGTCCACCGCACCGGCATTTAAGTTTTTAAACTGGTCTGCCACGTCCGCCTGACCGCCTTTACCAATAGCAATGACCATAACAATGGTGGCGGCACCCACGATAATGCCGATCGAGGTCATGACCACCTTAAATTTGTTCTGTGTGATATTGATCCAGACCAGTCTCAATAATTCTTTTGGCTTCATTCTGTCACCTGACTTTCTATCAGCACAGTTTCACCTTCCGTGAGCCCGGACGTGATTTCCACGTTGACCCCGTCGGAAAATCCCGTCTCCACATCCACCGTGCGGATCGTTCCGTCCGCATCCTTCACTTTGACATAGGATGTGGTTCCGTCCGACTGGATCGCCTTGTTGGATACATACAGCACATCCGTCACCTGCCTGCTGATAAATGTGACGTTTCCTGTCATGTCCGTGTATATTCCAGTGATGTCCCCAGTAAACGCGGCGGTCACATTGTAAGACACCGTGGAGGAACCGCTGGAAGATGAAGTGTCAATGCTCTCCACCTCCCCCGCAAACGTCTGATCCTCATAGGCAGACAGCTCAATCTCCACGACGTCTCCAACTGCAATATTTGTGATGTCCTCCTCCGACACGGAGACGGTGATCGTCACCGCATCCGTATTGGAAAAAGTGGCAACCGTTGCGCCGGAAGAGATGGTATCTCCTGCCTCATACGACAGATCGGTAATGATTCCCGTATACTCCGCATAGATCGTACCGTCATCCCCGATGGCAGCTTCAAATGCCTCAAGCGCCTCCTCCGCGTCGGACAGCGTGTCTTTTGCATCGGTAATATCATTGTCCGCCCCGGAGACATCCACACTGTACTGACTGGATGCATTTTTTGCCGAGAGTTCTGCTTCTTTCAGCGTTTTCTCCGCCTCAATTGACTTCGTGGTATAGTTGTTTTTCGCTGCCACAAGCTTTGTGTACAGTTTGTCGTAATTTTCCTGCTCCTCGGTAAGCGATGCACTTAAGTCCACGCCCGCATCGATCTGCTCCTGATAGTAATTGATCAGGGACGCAGATGTATCCACCGCTTCCTGCGCGTCATCCACGGCCTCCTGCAGCTGCTTGATGGCAGCTTCGTAGGTCTCCTGTGCAACAGATCCCTCCGCCGTGCTCAGATTGTAGGAATAGCTTGCCGATACCTTTTGCTTTTCTGCACTTAAACCCGCCTCGCTGACGGCTGTCTTCGCCTCGGTTACCGCTTCCTCAAGATCTTTTTTATAAGATGCCACGCTCTCCTCCGTGAGCTTTAAGATGGGATCTCCCTCCTCGACCGACTGCCCTGCGGTAACGTAGACCATTTCCACCTCAAGGGTCGATGCCGTGCTGGTGGACGAAGTCGCATTTCCTCCCGCACTGTTCTGCGCGGACGAGTTGTTCTGCGTGCTTGCAGAGGAAGAATCCTCCGAAAAATCAAGAGTCTGATCCAGCGTGCCGATCGTTACGCTGCCGCTCTCCGTCACGCCCGCCGTCAGATTTCCCTTCTCCACGGTTACTTCCTTATATACGGTCTGTTCTTCGCTGTCGCTTCCCGACTGATATGCAAAGGTGACGGTTCCTGCGGCAAGCACTGCCGCCGCAGCCACTCCGGTCACCAGCCAAAGCTTTTTCTTTTTCATTCTGTCTTTCCTCCTGCTTCCTCTGTCTCAGACGCTCCGATCGTCTCGGTTTTTCCTGCGGTCTTAGTCTCTTCCATTTCTGTGGCTCCAGTCGCCTGTGTTTCAAACTTCACCGTTGCCTGTACGCCAGTAGTAAGTGTGCCATCTGTATTGTCCACGGCAACAATGACCGCATACGTCACATTGGACATGCTTCCGCCGGATGTTTTTTCCGATGCGATGGAATAGACGGTTCCGTCGATTGCTCCCATTCTGCTTCCACTGATCTGTACCTGCACGGTGTCGCCGACCGCAAGTTTTGCAATATCGTTCTGTGATACCTCCACAGAAATCAGAATCGTATCCAGATCGTAATAGCTTGCAAATGCGGTATTTTTGATCAGTGTATCCCCCGCCTCGTAAGTCACCGATGCAAGCGTTCCGTCACGGTCCGCACATACAACGCCATCCTCGATCGCTAAGAGTGCGCTCTGCTGTTCCTTCAGCTCATCCAATGTATCCTGCGCTTCGTCCACAGCACTCTGCAAGGTTTCCAGCGAAGCTTCATACTCGGTATCCGCATATTTTCCCTCCAGAACCGCCTCTTCATACTGCTGCAAAAGCGCCGGCTGCGCTGTCGTCTCATTGCGCTCTGCCTCGTCGCAGGCGTCACTCAGCTCCTCCAGCTCGTCTGTCAGCTCCGCAATTTTCTCATTTGCCTCTGTCACCTTCGTGTTATATTCCTCGACCGCCTTCTGGAATGTCTGATTGGCAAGCTGCAGTGCACTGTTTGCGCTCTCCGCCTCTGTCTGGCTCTGCGACAGGGCGTCGGCTGCCTCCTGCACGGCGGTATAGTCCGCAGCCAGCTGATCCGCCAGCGCCGCAAGATCCGTGTAGGACGCTCCGGCTTCAATCTGTGTTTTCATGTTCGCCATATCCGCTGCATATGCGTCCTTTGCCGCCTGACTGCTGCTCTGTGCATCAGAAAGCTGCGTCTGCTTTTCCGTGAGTGCCGCCTGCGCCGCATCGACTGCCGACTGTTTTTCATTGATCCCGACCTGTGTGTAGTAGGTGCCGTTGTCGATGGCATCCTGATAATCGGAGATCTCCTCCACCGCCTCGTCGTACGCTTCCTGCGCCTCGCTGGTCTTTACCGACAGCTCGCTGACTGCCGCATCATAAGTATCCTGCGCGGTGTCCGCTGCAAGTTTTGTGGAGGAAAGCTCGCTCTCCGCCTCCAGCACGCCGTTCTCAAAATCGATCTGCGCAGATTGCAGTGCCGTTTCCGCATCTGAAATGGCATCCTCATAGTACGCCTTTGCATCCGCCATGCTCTCATCGTCGATCTTGAATAAGGCGTCGCCCTCCGCCACAGTGCTTCCCGCTTCCACGTAGACTTCTTCCACCGTCATGGTCACCGCATTCACAGAAAAATCAGGAAGCTGGCTCTCTGTTTTCACCTGTGTGGTTCCTGTCCCGGAAAAGCTGCCGTCTTCGTCTGTCTCATCTATCTGTGTGTCCTCCTCCGTCTGATCCGCTGTGCCCGAAGCTGCTATCACATGATAGCCGACTCCGCTTCCCGCAACTGCGGCAGTCAGAATCCCGGCAAGTATTCCGTAAAATTTTCTGGAATGATTTCCCAGGAGCTTGTGTACCCACGCTATTTTCATTGTTTCATCCTTTCCCTTCCGGCATTTTATCCTCTCTCATGTTTCACGGTAAGGATAGCATCGCTTTCTAATGGACAGCTGAATGTAATGTGACGGTTATGTGACGGAACCGTTAAATATCTGTGTTTCACGGTGGACAGAGCGCGCATCCTTTGACAGATTAGGTAAAAAGTATTACAATACTTCCGTTTCTATAGATCTGTTACATTGGAGATTATTCATGAAGAAAATTGCTTTTTTTGATATCGATGGAACACTGACTTCCGAGATTGACGGTTCGATTCCGGAAAGTGCCGTCTATGCTATACGGGCGGCGCGGGCAAACGGGAATCTGATGTTCATCAATACCGGGCGCTGTTTTCAGAATGTGGAACAGCGTTTCCGTGATGTGGGTTTTGACGGCTTTGTCTGCGGCTGCGGCACAGATATCTACTGCGACGGTGCCGAAATCCTTCATGTCGCACAGACGCACGAGACCGTAATGAAGCTGCTTCTCGCAGCCAGGGAGTGGGATATCGATATCCTGTTTGAATCCAGGAAAGAGGTTGCTTTTGATCTGGCAAGACCGCTCCGGCACCCGGATGCCAGACGGCAGTATGAGGCGTTTGAAGAACGCGGCTATGAGATGCCGGAGCACCTTGAGAATCCTAATTTTTTCTGTGATAAGTTTGTCCTATGGTTTGAGCACCCCGAGCAGCTTGCCGGTTTCCGTACCACAAGTGACCGCTATTTTGAGTGCATTGACCGGGGCGGCAATTTCCGCGAATTCGTTCCGCTCGGCTACTCCAAAGCCACCGGTCTTAACTATGTGCTTGATTATTACCGGATAGACAAAAAGGACGCCTATGCCTTCGGCGACAGCAACAACGACCTTCCCATGCTCACTGCTTTGACAAACAGTGTCGCCATGGGCAACGCCTCTCCTGCCACGCTTTTTGACAAGGTGTCCTATGTAACAAAATGTGCCAGCGAAGACGGTATCCGCCTTGCGCTGGAACATTTCGGTTTTATCTAAAGTCTGCGGTTATCCCGCACGAGCACCACAGCCATCACAATGGCTGTGAGAAGCTCGGATGCCGGGAACGACAACCACACGCCATTGATGCCAAATGCTGCGGCAAAAAGCATTGAGCAGCCAATAATGCAGACAAATCCCCTCATGATCGATGTCACAAACGATTCCCTCGCACGTTCTGTCGCGCTTAAAAATCCCGCTCCCACAATATTGATTCCGGCAAACAGAAAGCCGATAAAGTAAAGACGCATTCCCGTGTGGGCATACGCTGCCAGTTCCGCAGAATATTCACTGTTAAACAGACCCACCAGCGAATCCGTAAATCCGTAGACGGCTCCGATGAGCACTACCGCGATGCCAAAAGCCGTGGCAAGTCCGAGGTTTCGTATTTTCCGGACGGATTTCACATCTCCTCTTCCGTAGCAGTCGCTCACGATCGGCTGCGCTCCCTGCGACACTCCGTTGAAGATTGCCATTGCCACAAGCGCAAAGTTCGCGATCACTCCGTAAGCCGCCACACCGATATTTCCCACAAGACCGAGAATCAGAAAGTTGAACACGGTTGTGATGACGCCGGAAGAAATCTCCCCCACAAATGCCGGAACGCCAAGCTGGCACGCCCCGAATAACTGGGCGATGGACGGCGCGTGCAGCCGGAACCGCACAGTATTCTTTTTTCCAAAGAAATGTGCGCTGCAGATCAGAATGCTGATGATCGGTGATGCCGCCGTGGCGAGCGCCGCTCCCTCTAACCCCATGCCGAGCGGAAACATAAAAATATAGTCAAACAGGATGTTGGAAAAACTTCCCGCGAGGGTTCCCGCCATCGCTAAGGACGGCTGGTTATCGTTGCGCACAAATGCCATGATGACGTAGTTCATCATGAAAAACGGCGTAAACAACAGAAAGATCCTCGTATACCCGGTTCCAAGCGCCACAATTCCCGCATCGCCGCCCATCAGCGCGATGATTTTATCCGGGATAAAAACGCCCGCAAGTGTAAACAAAATTCCAATCATCCACACAAAGCAGATGGCATTGGAAAAATAGCCGTGCGCCCGCTCCTCGCCCTGCGCCCTTAAGATCGTAAAGCGCGTCGCAGAACCGACGCCGATCATCGAGCCGATGGCAAAAATCAGATTATAGATCGGCAGCACCAGATTTAAGACCGTGATTCCGTCCGTTCCCGCCGCCTTCGCAATAAAAAAGGTATCAGCGATGATATAACAGGAGATACCTAACATTCCGAATATATTCTGTGTGACATACCTGGCAAATTGTTTTGTGACTGACATTTACTTTTCCCCGCAGTTCTTTTTCATACTCATTGTTTCTTATCTTACAACCGGAGTGAACCGCATGTCAAGCTGTGGAGGCGGCAGAATGCGGTGCTTCCCGGCTTAATATGAGATGGTATCTTTTTCGTTCCTTCGCTTTACTTTTCATTTGTAGTATGGTTTAATAAAAAACAGTATATCCTCTTTTTGCGCTGTTTTCTGCGCATCCGAAGTTCCTTTCCCGTCTACACTTAAAACAGCAAAGGTCATTTTTAGCACATAAAAATAAACCGGATCCTCTTAACACACACCATCTATAGAATAGGAGAATACCATGACACCTTTACACTCACAAATCCTCACTGCCCGCGACCGCAACGGGCAGGAACTCCGTACCATCCAGAAGCAGCTTCAGAAGCTCCCTCCCGGAAAGCTCATTTGCTCCCGCAACGGAACCACCGTCAAATGGTATCAGGGCGACGGTCACTCCAAGACCTATATTCCGAAAGCGAACCGCACTCTCGCCGAACAGCTTGCGCTGAAAAAGTATCTGCAGCAACAGGAGCAAATACTCTTGCAGGAGCAGGCAGCAATCACTGCCTATTTAAAATACTCCCCCGCGGGCAGCCTCTCTTCCGATGATCCACATCTTCTCTCTGATCCCGCCTGTGAAAATCTGCTTCATTCTTATTTTTCCACCTCAAAAAATATTCCGGACGTCTCGAATGTTTCAGATATCTCGGATATTTCGACTCGTTCCGCTGTCGAATGGTCTGCCGCTTCCTACGAACGCAATCCGCTCCATCCCGAGCAGCTGCTTCACAAAACCGTCTCCGGCGAGAGGGTGCGTTCCAAATCAGAAGCCATGATTGCCATGCTGCTCCACCTAAACGCCATTCCTTACCGCTACGAATGTGCGCTCTCCCTTGGCGGCATCACTCTGTTTCCGGATTTCACCATACGTCATCCCGGAACCGGCGCACTCTACTACTGGGAGCATTTTGGTCTGATGGACGATCCCGCCTACGCAAAAAACGCCGGCTCGAAGCTTTCTCTCTATGCTGCAAACGGCATCATTCCATCCGTTCATCTGATCACCACGTACGAGACCAAAGCATATCCCTTAAACGCCGGCATGATTGAGCATCTGATTTCCTACTATTTTCTGGATTCCGCGGTCTGAATCCGTGCTTCTCTCTTCCACTGTCATTTCCTTCTTTTCGTCCACTTCTCGGGTCTGGAACAGCGTTTTTCCTCTCTCAGA